>R03__coassemble_916_pt1 | contig 15184 bp, 12 predicted proteins | sample R03__metabat2_low_PE_024 | metagenome-assembled genome bin R03 | reverse complement strand
CTGAAGGGCAGCTATCACTGGGCAAATGAAAGCGAAGCGCTTGTCTGCTGGCTGGCTACCGCTGGGCAAATGAAAGCGAAGCGCTTGTCCGAGCTCGGACAATTAATCCTCCGGCTACACCTATCCCTTTCAGGCTTGTGGCAGCCTTCTTACAGGCTCCAGACAGCACCATCGGCAGTGTCCTTGATGACGAAGCCCGCTTCCTGAAGCTCGTCGCGGAGACGGTCGGAAGTGGCCCAGTCCTTGTCAGCCTTTGCCTTTGCACGCATGTCGAGCACCATATCGACGGCCTTGCCGAAGGCTTTCTCGCGGCCAGGATCTGCGGCGCCCTCGGCAGCCTTTAGTCCGAGGAGGTCCTCTGTCCACAGGTGCATGGTGTCAGAGAGAGCCTTGAGGTCGTCGGCAGAGATCTTCGCCTTGCGGTCAACAAGGGTGTTGACGATGCGGCATGCATCAAACAGCGTCGAGATGACTATCGGCGTCTGCAGGTCGTCGTTCATGGCATCGTAGAGACGCTGTGGCAATTCCTTCACGAACTTTGCCACCTCGGGTTGCGAACCCTTAGCCGGCTGAATGCGCATAAGGTCCTTCAGGCCTGTCGTCAGACGTGCGAGGCCCTTCTCGGCGGCAAGGAGAGCGTCGTTAGAGAAATCGACTGTGCCGCGGTAGTGTGCCGAAAGAATGAAGAAACGTATCGTCAGCGGAGCGAAAGGCTGTGTCAACAGCTCGTGTTCTCCACGGAAGAACTGGTCCAGGGTGATGAAGTTGTTGTACGACTTGCCCATCTTCTGGCCATTGATGGTTATCATGTTGTTATGCATCCAGTAGCGGACAGCCGGATGTCCCATTGATGCCTGTGCCTGTGCTATCTCACACTCATGGTGCGGGAAGACAAGGTCCATGCCGCCACCATGAATGTCGAACTCGTCGCCGAGGTACTTACGGCCCATCGCTGTGCACTCGCAGTGCCAGCCAGGGAATCCCTCAGCGATGAGGCCCCCCTCTGCCCTGCGGGCATCTTCCCCCTCGGGGGAAGTCGTGGTTACTACTGCTGCCGATGCATTGCAGCTGTCAGAACTATTCTCTTGCTCCTCCATGGGGGAGCTGCCCGAAGGGCTGAGGGGGGCTGTCGGCTGCGGCATGAGCCACGGCCAGCGCATGATATGCTCGGGCTGAGCCTTCTTCCAGAGGGCGAAGTCAGCCTGGTTCTTCTTCTCGCCGACACCGGCAAGGGTGTCACGGCTTGCGTCCTTGATATTCTCAAGGCTACGGCCTGACAGCACACCGTACTTGAAGTCCTTGTTGTACTTCTCTATGTCAAAGTACACCGAGCCGTTAGAGACATAGGCATATCCATTGTCAAGAATCTGCTGCACGAGCTGCTGCTGCTCGATGATGTGGCCTGTGGCGTGCGGCTCGATGCTAGGTGGCAGGACGTTAAGCTTCGCCATGGCCGTGTTGAAGCGGCGGGTGTAATGCTGAGCTATCTCCATTGGCTCGAGCTGCTCTAAGCGTGCCTTCTTTGCTATCTTATCCTCGCCCTCGTCAGCGTCATGCTCCAGGTGTCCGACATCGGTGATGTTACGCACGTAGCGAACCTTGTAGCCAAGGTGCTGAAGATATCGGAAGAGGATGTCGAAGGTGATGGCAGGGCGTGCGTGGCCAAGGTGTGCATCGCCATAAACTGTCGGTCCGCAGACGTACATGCCCACGTTAGGGGCGTGGAGAGGTTCGAAGCGTTCTTTCTGACGATGGAGTGTATTGTAAATAAGCAATGTCTGGTTCATAATATGGTGTTTAATAATGATATTTCATTGACAGAATCTCTACGAGAATCATGTCATCGTGTACTTCGTAAATTATTGTCTGAGGTCAACAACGTGATATTTTCCTTCCGCAAACTGTTTCTCGCTTTCGCGTATGTCAGCCATTGTCTGTGGCGAAGACATTATGTGCAAGGTCTCCATAATGGAGTTGTACTCGTCCAAAGACATCAGCACGACATTGCGCTCCTGTCCTCCGTTGACGATATATGTATCACGGTCGTCAATCACGCTGGAGAATATATGACCTATGTTTGAGCTGAAATCATTGTATGATGTTGTCCTCATAAGCGTCTGTTTTTATAAAATATGGTGCAAAGTTACACATTTTTTGTCAATTTATACAAATAAAAAGGTGTAAATGTTCATAATATCGAAGAAAATATGTAACTTTGCACCGAAATCGCAGATGCCTATGGAAGAAACGAGCGGTTCTAACAAAGAACGCTTCGAAAAGACTTTACGCCGCAAGGATAAGCTGGCCGGCTTCCTCTACGACATAGCCAAAGCCATTTTCACGATGATGGTTTTGGCCAATATCGGTATATGGTTTACCCAAGGTTTCAGTATGGGCATTGTTTACATCGTTATCCTCGGGCTTATAGCCACATATGCCCTTGCATGGTTTGCAAATCAACTTTATAAATATTGATAATATATGGGACTCGTCTTCATGTTCGCGATTTTCGCATTAATAAGTGTTGCCTTAGTGACGTGGTCATACACCCCGTCAGGCAAACGTTGGATAAAGAATTTATAAAAACAAATATAAAACACGCATAAACAATCATGGCTTATACAAGAATCACTGCCCAGGAGGCAGCACAGATCATCAAGAACGGTGACACACTTGGTCTTTCAGGATTTACACCAGCCGGCGCACCAAAGGCTACAACACGCGAATTGGCTAAGATAGCAGAGGCAGAGCACGAGGCAGGTCGTGAGTTCAAGGTGAACATCTTTACCGGAGCATCTACCGGCCAGAGCACCGACGGTGTCCTCGCCAATGCTAACGCCATCGGCTACCGTGCCCCTTACACTACCAACCCTGACTTCCGCAAGCACGTCAACGTGCCAGGAGAGATCCGCTACAACGACCTCCACCTCAGCCACATGGCACAGGAGGCACGCTATGGCTTCATGGGTAAGTGCGACATCGCTATCCTCGAGGCTTGCCGCATTGAGGAAGGCGATGACAAGTGCAAGCTCTACCTCACCGCTGCCGGTGGCATAGCACCTACCGTGGCACGCCTTGCTGACAAGGTAATCATTGAGCTTAACGCATTCCATCACCCTGACGCAGGCCTTCTGCACGATGTTTATGAGCCACTCGACCCTCCTTACCGCCAGCCAATCATGATTACTTCGGTAAAGGACCGCATAGGTAAGAACTACGTAGAGATAGACGCCAAGAAGATTGTCGGTGTCGTAGAGTGCGACATTCCTGATGAGGCTCGTGGCTTCAAGGGTGAGGATCCTGTGACAACACAGATAGGACATAACGTGGCAGAGTTCCTCGTTAACGATATGAAGCGTGGCATCATACCACCTGAGTTCCTGCCACTGCAGTCGGGTGTAGGCTCAACAGCCAACGCCATCCTTGACGCTCTGTCAAAGGATAAGAACATCCCTGACTTCAACATCTATACCGAAGTGCTGCAGGATGCCCTCGTTCCGATGCTCCTCGAGCGTCGTATCAAGGACGCTTCAACATGTTCGCTGACCGTCACCAACGACTGTCTGAAGGAGGTTTACGCTAACCTTGACTTCTTCAAGGATCACCTTGTAATCCGTCAATCTGAGATTTCAAACTCTCCGGAGGTTATCCGCCGACTCGGCGTCATAGCCATCAACACCGCCATCGAGGTTGATATCTACGGCAATGCCAACTCAACACACATCTCAGGCACTAAGATGATGAACGGCATCGGCGGCTCGGGCGACTTCGAGCGCAATGCTTACATCTCTATCTTCACATGCTCGTCACTCGCTAAGGACGGCAAGATATCAGCCATCGTGCCTTTCTGCTCACACCTCGACCATACCGAGCACGACGTCAACGTCATCGTGACAGAGCAGGGCGTGGCAGACCTTCGCGGCAAATCGCCACTGGAGCGCGCACAGCTCATCATCGAGAACTGTGCTCACCCAAGCTATCGTCCTCTCCTCCGCGAGTATCTCAAGATTGCCAAGGGCGGCCAGACAGCACACTATCTGCCAGCAGCATTCGCTATGCACGATACCCTCCGTCGCAAGGGCGATATGCACCTCACCGACTTCGCTGAGTACGTAAAGGACTAATATAACGCCTGTTGTAGTCCTGATCAGGCCATAACAAGCCATCATCAGGCTATAGCAAGCCATCATCAGCGACCAAAGTTGCAACCATCCGTGACAATTGTCCGACATCGGACAATAAAGCAGAAAATTGAAGAAGACACTGACATACCTCACGTTGATACTCGTGCTTGCCGCATGCGGCAGGCACGAGTCTTCGTATAATGCTGGTACAAAGGAGTCATCAGCAGACAAAGCCATTAAACAGCACTCCCCCTTCAGGGGCGGAGGGGTTGTGGACATCCTCCTGCCCACTACGCCTGTCAAGGACCAGGGCCGCACCGACATGTGCTGGGCGTATGCCATGCTTGCCGCCATCGAGACCGACCGCATCGCCATGGGCGACAGCGTGAACCTCTCGCCGCTATGGCTTGAGCGCAAAGAACTGGAGGAACAGGCCGACAACACATACCTTACGGGAGACAATATCTCACTGCGCAACATGCTGCCCGAAGCCTTACGGCTGATGCAGTGTTACGGCATGGTGGCATGGGATGCCTATCATCCAGACACACCGGCATCGTCACGCGTCATGTCGCGTAAGGTCATGCAGCTCGCAAAGGCATGCAACGGACAGCAGCGAGGCATCGCGTCGTTCCGCACGAAGCTCACCGACATCCTCGACACCGACCTCGGACCGGCGCCGCGCTTCGTCTTCATGCTCGGCTGTGAGTACACGCCACTGGAGTTTGCGCATAGCGTATGCATGCCAGGCGACTGGCGCGCGTACACCTCGTTCATACATCATCCGTTCTACCGCCCATTCGCCATTGAGGTGCCCGACAACCGTCAGCATCACGAGGCAATGAACATCCCTATACATATATTATATAATAAGGTGGTGAACAGCCTCCGACATCATCATCCCGTGGCATGGGAGGGATGCATGAACCTTGGCAGCAATGCGCTCAAAAACAGCACCCGAGATTCTGAAGAAAACCTAAAAAGCGGCCAAAAAGGATTAACAAACAATAATTCTGAGCTTCAAAAGCAACGCCAGCGCCTCTTCGAACGTCATATACTTACAGACGACCACTGCATGACAATCATCGGCATGGGACACACACGCGACGGCCAGCCACTCTTCATCTGTAAGAACTCATGGGGCATCGGCGACGGCAACCACGGCCTACGCTATATGTCGGCACGACAGTTCATGCTCTCTACCATCATGATCATGGCCCGCGAATAACACCAAACCAATTGTCTGACGCCGGACAAACATCCGGCATACCGCACTGCAGTATTTATCTGACTCCATAAAAACATGAGGCTTAGCGATCTTCAGAAATTTTTATTTGACTGAAAAATATCCGGCTTACATCACATAAGCAATTGTCTGACGCCGGACAAACATCCTCCACACACATTCACTTCACATTAATAAAACATGAAACAGCTACTACGCACATGCCTTACGGCACTCACGGCGCTGCTCATAACCACAACAGCAGCAGCACAGCAGCCGCTGAAGAACACAGCATTCATAGGCGGAGAGACTCTCGAGTACAAGCTCTACTACAACTGGAAGTTCATCTGGATAAACGCAGGCACGGCAACCATGGCCACAACCGAGAAGACATACCAGGGCAAGCCGGCATACCGCTGCTCACTGACGACACGCACATCAAAGAAGCTCGACAAGTATTTCTGCATGCGCGACACACTGCTCAGCTACACCACACACGACCTCGTGCCACTCTACTACCGCAAGGGCGCGAGCGAAGGCAGCCGTTATTACGTCGATGAACTGCTTTACCACTACAACAACGGATGCACGGTGACCATGAAAGAGCTGACATCTCACGGTGAGCACCTCACACGTCAGAAGTCGTCGAAGAACAATATCTACGACATGCTCTCTATCTTCATGCGTGCACGAAGCTTCGACGCAACCCACTGGGAGAAAGGCCACACCATCGTCTTCACCATCGCCGACGGCAACGGACTGACTTACTCAAAGCTCCGCTTCCGTGGCCGCTCAAAGATAAAGGCCGAGGATGACAAACGCTACGACTGCCTCGAGCTATCCTACCTTGAGCCCGACGGCAAGAAAGACAAGGAGATTGTACGATTCTACGTCACCGACGACAAGCGCCACATACCTGTCCGTCTCGACCTCTTCCTTAACTTCGGCGTCGCAAAGGCATACCTCAAGTCGATGAAGGGAGTGAAGGACGCGTAGCCACACAGTCCGCATGGGCTTGAACGCAAGCCTTGTGTACGGCCGTACCATGCTTTGAATACGGCCGTACCATGCTTTGCATACGGCAGCATCAAGCCTTGCGCACCCCCGCAACTCACCTTGGTAATTATTATCATAATATGATACTCTGAAGGAAGTTATGGCAACATAACTTCCTTATTTGTTTATTAATACAACCTTCTGCTAATTTTTGCAAAGGGAAAATTGATAAATATCACTAACTTTGCAACCGAAAACTAACTCTCATCTAACAAATTGTAACTAACATGAAGAAGCTGCTGTCTCTCTCAGTACTTGTCATTTTATGTCTCTTCGCCTCTGCTACACACGCTGATGCAGCAAAGAAGACACCTCGTCAGAAACTTATTGAACGCCTCGCTAAAATTCAGAAACGCGGTTATATGTATGGTCATCAGGACGATACCTTCTACGGTATCACATGGAACTGGGACGACAACCGCTCCGATACATACGAACTCGTGGGCGACTACCCTGCCGTAATGGGCTTTGACCTCGGCGGAATAGAGGTCGGCGACGCAAAGGACCTCGATTCAGTGCCATTCTCCCGCATACGCGACGCTGTCCGCGAGCAGTACGAGCGCGGGGGCATCATAACATTCTCATGGCACCCACGCAACCCCCTGCTCGGCACAACAGCATGGATACAGAACGACACGACAGCATACAACGCTGCCGTCGAGAACCTCTGCCGCATGCGCCAGTGCAACATCGCCAAGCAGGTCATCGACCCGAAGACTACCGTCAAGTCGATACTCCCTGGCGGACAGTGCCACGAGAAGTTCCAGCAGTGGATGCAGCGCGTAGCTGAATTCCTCACATCGCTGAAGGACAGCCGCGGCAATCAGATACCTCTCATCTTCCGACCATGGCACGAGAACAACGGCTCATGGTTCTGGTGGGGACAGAAGCTATGCTCTGACGAGGAGTATCACCAGCTCTGGAACATGGTGCAGGACTACGTCAACGCCACACCGGTAACCACCAACACCAAACAATCAACACCCGCCACCACACTTGGCGACTACCTCGTATGGTCATACTCGCCTAACCTTCAGGGCAACTGGACAGAGGACGAGTGGATGAAACGCTACCCAGGCGACGACCGCATAGACCTCATCGGCGAGGACGCATATCAGTGGGGCACCGAGGCCGACTACCAGCAGCAGCTCGACAACGACCTACGCCTCATCACAAAGATAGCCGCTGACCACGGCAAACTCATCGCCATGACAGAGTGCGGCATGCAGATGTCGCCTGTTGCCGACTGGTGGCAGCGCGTCTTCAAGCCTATCATCGACAAGTACCCTGTCTGCTACTTCCTCCCATGGCGTAACTATGAGAAGGATCACTTCGGCGCATCGAAGGATGCCAAGACAGCCGACGACTTCCTTCAGTGGTCAAAGCAGAAGAATCTCTTGTTTGTTAAGGATATCAAGTGACTAAAGTTTCGCACCCTTTATTTTGTCAAGAATTATAGAATTAAAGAAGCCAGATTGGAATAAATAAGAAAGGTTAGAAGGAAATAAAATCTCAAAATGAGATTTTATTTCAAGCTTCTAAATCTTCTTGGCAATTCAACGAATAAACTTCTTAAATTCTTTAATTCTTGATAATAAAAGAGTTAGCGCACACTTAAACTGCGAAAGTTCAGTCAAGTGATAATCAGCATCTTTGTAAACCACTACCTCTTGCATTGCAACATGCTACCTCTTGCATTGTAATATGCTACCTCTTGCATTGCAACATGCTACCTCTTGCGGCAAATTTACTAGTAAATTTCGTGTCAAAGGCTACATCTTGCAACGCCTTCGGTAACCAATTGGAAATCAGGATGCTGTACCACCAATAATTACACGTAATCAGAAAAGCGGTAACTAAGTATTCGTAACTCGTAATTCGTAACTAAGAAAAGCGGTAACTAAGTAATTCGCAACCCGTAACTCGTAATTAAATAGACATATATGACATTCGATGAAAAAGTAAAAGCACTACGTGCACACCACGAAGAGCTACTCTCACGCCCCAACATAAAGGAAGAATGGGGTAACGGCATCTACGACCGTTACCAGTATCCTATACTCACTGCCGAGCACACTCCGCTGGAGTGGCGCTACGACTTCTCAGAGAAGGACAACCCATACCTCATGCAGCGCATCATGATGAATGCCACGCTGAATGCCGGAGCAATGAAGTGGCAGGGCAAATACCTGCTCGTTGTACGTGTGGAAGGTGCCGACCGCAAGTCGTTCTTCGCTGTTGCCGAGTCGCCAAACGGCATCGATAACTTCCGTTTCTGGGACGAACCCGTCACCCTGCCGGAGGATATCGTGCCTGCAACAAATGTCTATGACATGCGTCTCACAGCTCATGAGGACGGCTGGATATATGGCGTCTTCTGCGCAGAGCGTCACGATGACACCAAGCCCGGCGACCTCTCGGCTGCCACAGCGACAGCAGGCATAGCACGTACCAAAGACTTCAAGACATGGTATCGCCTGCCGGACCTCAAGTCAAAGTCACAGCAGCGCAACGTCGTTCTCCACCCGGAGTTCGTCTATACTGATGCCGACGGCAACATGGTAAATGCCGATGCAGCAGGTGCAACACGCCATTACGCCTTCTACACACGCCCACAGGACGGCTTCATAGATACCGGTTCGGGCGGTGGCATAGGCTGGGGACTCGTCGACGACATCTGCCACGCCGAGGTAAAGGATGAGAAGATCATCTACGAACGCCGCTACCACACCATCACAGAGGTGAAGAACGGCGAGGGACCGCATCCTATCAAGACACCACGCGGATGGCTGCACCTCGCCCACGGTGTACGTGCCTGCGCCTCAGGCCTGCGTTATGTGCTGTATATGTATATGACCGCACTCGACGATCCTACCAAGGTGATAGCCCGTCCAGGTGGATTCTTCATCGTTCCGAAGGGCGAAGAGTACATCGGAGACGTTATGAATGTGGCTTTCTCAAACGGCTGGATAGCCGACGAGGACGGCACCGTCTTCATCTACTACGCATCGTCTGACACACGTCTGCATGTTGCAACATCGTCCATCGACCGACTCATCGACTACTGCATGAATACCCCTGAGGATGGCTACACCACAGCAGCATCGGTAGAGACAATAAAGCAGCTGGTAAAGAAAAACAAATAACAGGAGCCCCTCCCTACCTCCACCAACAAAAGGCAGCCCCTCCCCACCTCCCCAAAGGGGAGGAGCTGTTATTACCTTTTACAGCATTATATATCTAACAAACAAAACATACCAAAGCTCCTCCCCCTTGGGGAGGTTGGGAGGGGCTACTCTAACCTAACTATATGGCATCATTAAAAGAAAAGATCGGCTATGCGCTCGGTGACGCCGCAGCCGGTGGTATCACGTGGAAGATAATGTCCATTGCCTTCCCTTTGTTCTTCACAAACGTCTTCGGACTGACCTTTGCCGACGCAGCAGCACTCATGCTCATCGCACGTATGTTCGATGTCGTCACCGATCCGCTAATGGGCTCACTCGCCGACCGTACGCAGTCGCGCTGGGGAACATACCGCCCGTGGCTCATCTTCGGCTCTATACCTTACGGACTCGTATTCATTCTCTTGCTATGCACACCTGACCTCGGCCCTACGATGAAGCGTGTCTGGGCATACGGCTTCTACATCTTGATGATGGCCATGTACACCTTGGTGAACGTGCCGTACGGCTCGCTGCTCGGTGTCATGACCGAAGACGCCGACGAGCGTAACCAGTTCTCCTCATTCCGTATGGTAGGCGCATACGCAATGGGATTCATTACGCTCTTCATCTTCCCTTACGTACAGAACTGGATAGGCGGAACGCCACAGCATCAATATACCATCACCGGCCTCATCTTCGGCGTCCTCGCATGCGTCATGACCATGGGCTGCGGCCTGCTCACTACCGAGCGCATCAAGCCAAAGCGTGCCGAGAGCTTCTCGTTCAAGCAGTTCGGCGACCTGTTCAAGAACAAGCCATGGATATACATCACTCTCGTGGCTGTCTGCACAAACTTCTTCAACGGATTCCGATATGCCGTTGCCGGCTATATGTTCACATACTGCCTCGGCGGCGACATCACGATGGGCTCGCTCATCATTAACTTCACCGTCTTCATGGGCATCGGCGAGGCAACATGTATGATCTTCGGCGGACTGTCGCCGGCATTCACCAAGATGGTAGGCTCTAAGCGCATAGCATTCGTATGGGCATCCGTCATCTGCTTCGCCACATCAGTTCTCTTCTTCTTCATACCTATGGACAAGGAGTATATCTGGGTTCTCATCGGCGTATCCGTACTAACATCGGTCGGCGCAGGCATCTACTCGCCACTCCTGTGGTCTATGTACGCTGACGTAGCCGACTTCGCAACCGAGAAGTTCGGTGCCTCATCGACAGGCCTCATCTTCTCGTCAGGAACGATGGCACAGAAGTTTGGCGGCGCCATCTCGGGCTCACTCATCGCCATGCTCCTCGGTATGGCAGGCCTTGTCTCTGCCACCGACGAGGCAACAGGTCAGACCATCGTCAACGTTCTGGCAGGACAGGAGGAGTCAGTGAAGACCATGGTATGGGCGCTCTTCTCACTCTTCCCAGCTGCCATGGCTGCCATCATGGGTCTCCTCGCATGGAAGTTCCCTATCAAGAAATAAGGACAGCCATCCCAACGGTCGTGACAACAGTCCCTCATTGTCCGATCTCGGACAAGCACCCAGCACTGACAGCCGTCCCATAGCTGCCCCGTGACTTTTACCTCAATAATAACAATGACAACCAACCATATCAAATCACTCAACGTAGCACTGCTGATACTTATCGGCAGTGCTACGTGTGCTTATGCGCAGACGGTCGCCACGCCGCAGCAGACAATAGCTCCGGCGCCGCAGGTGACATACCATTGGCAGAGCATGCCTGTCGTTGGAGGCGGCTGCGTGCCAGGAATCATCTGTCATCCTAATGTTGAGGGCCTGCGCTACTGCCGCACCGACATGGGCGGGGCATATCGCTATGACAGCAACAGCAAGGCGTGGGTGCAGCTGCTCGACTGGCTCTCGGAGGACGAATCAAACCTGCAGGGCGTCGAGTCGATAGCCCTCGACCCGCAACACGCTGAGCGAGTGTACCTCGCCTGCGGTACGTACACCGGCAAGCAAGGCAGCATTCTGCGCTCAGAAGACTACGGCCGCTCGTTCCAACGCATTGATGTGCCTATACGCATGGGTGGCAATGAGAACGGCCGCGGCAACGGCGAGCGAATGATGGTTGACCCGCAGAACCCCGACGTCATATTCTTCGGCACGCGCCTTGACGGCCTATGGCACTCCACCGATGCAGGCCACAGCTGGCAACGCGTAGCATCGTTCCCTGACATAAGCGAGGCTCCGGACCCCGATAACCGCAACCGAGGGAACGGAAACCGTGGCGCCGGCATCATAACACTTGTCTTCGCACCCGACACGAAGCTCGACGCTGGCAAGCCATCGACACAGACCATCTACGCAGCATGCTCGCTGCGGGGCCGCGAGAGCATCTTCGTGACAACCGACGGAGGCATGACATGGAGCACCGTTGCTAACCAACCGACAGCCCTCCGGCCTACGCACATGGTGCTGTCAGGTGACGGCTGCCTGTACATCTCATACGCCGACACACCAGGTCCGTCGGCAATGACCGACGGCGCGGTATGGAAATACAACACCCGCAAGGGCAAGTGGCAGGACATCACGCCGATGCGACTCGGCCCTGACGGCAAGGCGGGCTTCGGCTACGCTGCCGTCTGCGTTGACAAACGCAACCCGAAGCACGTCCTCGCAACTACGCATTACCTACACGGACAGGGCGGCAACAACTCCGAGGAGCTCTTCCGCTCACTCAACGGCGGCAAGACATGGACAGCCGTCTATAAGCACGGATGCACCGACGACAACACGCTGGCGCCTTATACCGCGGTCGCTCCGCTGCACTGGATGTTCGACATAGAGATCGATCCGTTCAATTCTGACCACGTACTCTTTACCACTGGCTTCGGCGGATGGGAGACCTACAACCTCAGCGCAGCAACCGAGAAAGGCGAAAAGGTGCTGTGGCAGATTATGAGCACCGGCATCGAGGAGACCGTTCCGCTCGAGCTGTACTGCCCACCGGCAGGGGCACACCTCCTGACAGGTGTCGGCGACTATGGCGGTTTCACATACTACGACGTGCAGAACGCCAAGCCGCAGGATGCCAACCACATGCCGTACTTCGGCAATACCGATGGTGTCTGCGGAGCATGGCATAAGCCGCAGATGATGCTTCGCTGCGGATACATCTTCAACCACCTCACACACGACGCCCCGATAGCATATTCCTTTGACGGAGGGCGTAACTGGCAGCCTTGCTCACACGTGCCCGGCGATATACCACAGGGTGAGAAAGGCGAGCCTGACCATGGCCATGTGGCGATGTCGGCAGACGGCACGACATGGGTATGGACACCCGAACGCAAGCCGGCATTCTACACCACCGACAACGGCGAGACATGGACCGAGTGCCAAGGTCTGCCACGTAACATCAAGGTCATTGCCGACAAGGAGGACGACCGGCTGTTCTATGCCGTAGATGTTCGCCGTCAGACGCTGTACGTAAGCACCGACGGTGCGCACTCGTTCGCGGCATGCAAGCTCGTGCTCAACACTATGCAGCAGGCGGCGGCAGCACGACGCGGGCAGCAGAGTGACGGACATCACGCGCAGGACCGTGGCGACACGCGTGGCGGACAGGACCGTGTCTATGCCATTCCGGGGCACAGTGGGCAGCTATGGCTTGCTGCCTACGACGGCCTCTACTTCATCGACATCACGTCAGCGCTAACGGCAGGCAGCCTCAGCGACATCATCATAACGCCTGAGCAGATGTCACACGTACGCCAGATGACAGCATTCGGCATTGGCAAAGCCGCCGACGGCAACGACTATCCAACACTCTTCATGATAGGAACGGCAGACGGTCAGTACGGCATCTTCCGCTCGACGGACAACGCACGCTCATGGCTGCGCATCAACGACGATGCTCATCAGTACGGCAAACTGTTGCACATAGCCGGCGACATGCAGGACTTCGGACGCGTATATATAGGCACTCACGGCCGCGGCACTATAATGGGAGCCCCCGCTGACTGACATTTGGTACTTACAGCACTACAATGTGAGCCCCCGCTGACTGACATTTGGTTTCTACAGCACTATAATGTGAGCCCCCGCTGGCCTACATTAGCCACGCTGCCTCTTATGATTTATAATATTTTATTTGTGATTTAAATACCCCCATTCAATTTGCAAATACCCCCTATCACCTCAGAATCTTAACCCAATACATCAAGCGTACCACTCCTTATCGCTCACCATACGAACACAAGAAAACTAACATAACACCATACAACAATGACAGACAAACTAACAACACTGCGCGCGGAGATGCTCGACTGCATCACCCAGAACATCCTACCGTTCTGGCTGAAATTCCAGGACGAGGAGAACGGCGGCTTCTACGGCCAGATGACGGGCGACGGCGTGCTCGTGCCGGAGGCCTCGAAGGGTGCCATCCTCAACGCACGCATACTGTGGTCGTTCTCAGCAGCATACCGTGTGCTGCGCCGTCCCGAATATCTTGCTGCCGCCACACGCGCCAAAGACTACATCCTCAACCACTTCATCGACCCGCTATATGGTGGCATATACTGGGAGCTTGACTGCAAGGGAAACCCTGTGGACACCAAGAAGCAGTTCTATGCCATAGGCTTTGCCATATACGGACTATCAGAGTACTGCCGCGCCGTCTTCAATCCTGACTCGGCAGATGCTCGCGGTGACGCCATCGAAGCATTGACAATGGCCATGAGTCTCTTCAATGTCATCGAGGAACACTCACTCGATAAGGTGTATAACGGCTACATCGAGGCCTGCACACGCGAATGGGGTGAGATAGCCGACATGCGCCTCTCAGAGCTTGATGCCAACTACCCGAAGTCGCAGAACACACACCTTCACATCATCGAGCCCTACGCAAACCTCTACCGTTGCTTCACGGAGATGGAGCAGCAGGGTGTGTCCATCGACATCAACCAGAAGTCGAAGGTGGAAGTGGCGCTGCGTAATCTCATCGACATCTTCTGCGATAAGATTCTCAATCCTGACACACACCACCTCGATCTCTTCTTCGACATGGATTGGACACGTGGCGCCGGCTGGCTGGAGTCATACGGCCACGACATAGAGTGCTCATGGCTGATGCACGAAGCAGCTCTCGTCCTCGGCGACAAAGAGGTGCTGGCACGCGTCGAACCTATCGTGCAGCTTGTGGCAAAGGCATCAGAGAAAGGTCTCAATGCCGACGCCTCGATGACTCACGAGGCAAATGTTGACACGGGATACGTAGATGCCGACCGCCATTGGTGGGTTCAGGCAGAGACCGTCGTCGGCTTCTACAACATCTATCAGCACTTCGGTGACGAGGCAGCACTGCAGAAAGCCCTCAACTGCTGGCAGTATATCAAGGACAACCTCATAGACCATGAGCTCGGCGAGTGGTTCTGGAGCCGCGACCCGGAGCGCCACATCAACCGCAAGGATGATCATGCCGGCTTCTGGAAGTGCCCATACCACAACTCCCGCATGTGCCTGGAGCTGATAGAAAGAATATAATTGTCCGATATCGGACAAGTATGGAGAACATCTGACAAACACTTAATTCTATGAACCACATAACAAAACTAACATTCATTGGGGTACTCC
>R03__coassemble_901_pt1 | contig 15307 bp, 8 predicted proteins | sample R03__metabat2_low_PE_024 | metagenome-assembled genome bin R03 | reverse complement strand
ATATATATTCACTTTATGGAAATAACAATAATCGCAGCTGTTGCCGCCCTCATCGTCGGCATCAGCATAGGCTATATAATTTTCCGATATGTTCTCAAAGGCAAGTACAACGACATTATTGCCACCGCCGAGAAAGAGTCGGAAGTTATGAAAGAAAAGAAGCTTCTTGAGGTCAAGGCAAAGTATCTTAACAAGAAGAACGAACTCGAAAAGGAAGCTCAGCAGCGCAACTCACGCCTCCAGCAAGGCGAACAGCGCCTGCAACAGAATGAGCAACGCGTCAAGCAGCGTGAGCAATCGGTAAGCCAGAAGCTGAACGACATCAACCATCAACAACAGGAAATCAACAACGCAACACAGCGTATTGAGAACGAACGCAACCTCCTTGCCCTCAAAGAACAGGAAGTTGCGAAGATGGAAGAGCAGGAAATGCAGAAGCTTGAGCAGATAAGTGGCCTGTCAGCCGATGAGGCAAAGGCCCGTCTTGTTGAGAATCTCAAGGACAAAGCACGTCTTGATGCACAGGCATACATTAACGATATCGTTGAAGAAGCAAAACTTAACGCCAACCAACAGGCTCGCAAAATTGTCATACAGACCATCCAGCGAACAGCAACAGAGACAGCTATCGAAAACAGCGTCTCAGTATTCCACATCGATAACGATGAAGTAAAGGGACGCATCATCGGCCGAGAAGGACGTAACATCCGAGCACTTGAGGCTGCTTGCGGCGTCGAGATAGTCGTTGACGACACACCAGAGGCTATCGTCATCTCTGCCTTTGACCCTATCAGACGTGAGGTATGCCGCCTTGCTCTGCACCAGCTGGTATCTGACGGACGTATCCATCCTGCCCGTATCGAGGAGGTTGTGGCCAAGGTTAAGAAGCAACTTGACAACGAAATCATTGAGACAGGCAAGCGTACGACTATCGACCTCGGCATCCACGGCCTGCACCCAGAGCTCGTGCGCATAGTAGGTAAGATGAAGTACCGCTCATCATACGGCCAGAACCTCCTGCAGCACGCACGCGAGACAGCTAATCTCTGTGCCGTAATGGCCTCAGAACTGGGTCTCAATCCGAAGAAGGCAAAGCGTGCAGGTCTGCTTCATGATATCGGCAAAGTACCTGACGAGGAGAACGAGATGCCACACGCACTCTACGGAGCCAAGGTCGCTGAGAAGTACAAAGAGAAGCCAGACATCTGCAATGCCATAGGCGCTCACCACGACGAGATGGAGATGCAGACGCTCCTCGCCCCTATCGTACAGGTCTGCGATGCTATTTCCGGAGCACGTCCAGGTGCCCGTCGCGAGATAGTAGAGGCTTACATCAAGCGTCTCAACGACCTTGAGGCAATAGCAATGTCATACCCAGGCGTCACGAAGACCTACGCTATACAGGCCGGCCGTGAGCTTCGCGTCATCGTAGGTGCAGACAAGATGTCTGATGCCGAGACCGAAGCACTGTCTGGCGAGATAGCAAACAAGATACAGACCGAGATGACTTACCCTGGACAGGTTAAGATAACAGTAATCCGCGAGACACGCTCTGTCGCTTACGCCAAATAATAATTGACAGCTAAATAATCAATAATTGACAGCTAAAAAGTCAATAGTTGACAGTTAAAAAGTCAATAATTGACGGTTAAATAGTCAATAGTTATTGGTTAGAGATTAACGGTTGACATTTGCGAGTTGGTTTATTGCCAGCTAACAGCCAATAGCCAGCAGGACTGTTGAATAGCGGAAGGTAGCTTATTGGTAGCACTTGATAAATATAGATTGACTTTGTATAAATTAAAGGCAATACTTCTTACAGTGCTTGTTGCACTCTCTTTATCGGCAACAGCACAAGAGCGGACAGTTGAAAACCGTCCATACACAGACCTACGGCCATTCCATTTGGGAGTGGTCGTAGGTACTCACTTTCAAGACCTTGAGCTAAACAACGTCGGACCGGTTACCATTACCGATGCCGAAGGCACTACGACAGAGTCCATCGTGCAGGTTGATCAAGACCGATGGGATCCAGGTTTTCAGGTCGGCGTGCTTGGTGAGCTGCGTCTCGGGACACACTTTGCCTTCCGTTTGGCTCCGATGATGTACTTCGGAACCAAGCATCTGACATTCCACAACTTCTCAAATCTTGACGAGAGCGGCAATCCTACGGAGGTAAGACAGAACATGAAGTCGGTGTATATAGCAGGCGTTGCCGACATTATCTTCAGTGCCCAGCGTTTCAACAACCACCGCCCTTACCTCGTTGCCGGCATCACTCCGATGCTTAATCTTACCAGCCGCGACAACGACTATCTGCGTCTGAAGAGCTCAGACGTATTCCTAAGCGTCGGCATAGGTTGCGATTTCTACCTTCCTTTCTTCAAGTTGCGCCCAGAACTGAAGTTCATGTACGGCCTCACCAACAGTCTTGACAAAGGCCATGCAAGCCGTGTACAGGACACAGCCATGCAAGCTTACAGCCTGGCTGTTGACAAGACACGCTCAAAATTCATCTGCCTCTCCTTCTATTTTGAGTAAAGACAAGAGGTGAACCAACTGTTTTTTATCTCCATTTTGGCAAAACACACAAGTCAACGCACTTGCTTTCAACCTCCATTTTGGCAAAACACACAAGTCAACGCACTTGCTTTCAACCCCCATTTTGTCACGAGACACAAGGCAACACGCTTGCTTTCAACTGCCATTTTGAGTAGATAGACAAGACATTCAACATCTTTTTATACCCCGTTTTTAATCAACAGAGAGAGAAAAACACTACCCCTTCCCCATCGACATTATATACCTAACAGTGTGTTAACAGACGCTCAGAACTGTTAAATACTATAAAAAGTAATACCTAAAAATAGGTAGTAACAAATATTATGACTACCTTTGCATTACCAAAAGTTAGGTATTACGGCATCACGCTATATATAAGCCCTGACAGTTGGCATAAGAAGCATACATACAAAAACATTATTAACTCATAAATTTTTTAACTATGGCTTACGTAATTAGTGAGGACTGTATCGCATGCGGTACATGTATCAGCGAGTGTCCACAGGAGGCTATCTCTGAGGGTGATATCTATTCTATCAACCCAGACCTTTGCGTTGACTGCGGCACATGTGCTGACGTTTGTCCTAATGAGGCTATCAGCCAGGGATAATATCCCAGACAGATTATCTCGATTGACTGATTAAGTCTATAATTGAGAATTTTGCGTGGAGCGGCTTTCTGCAGAAGGCCGCTCCTTTTTTATGCTTTTACGCAGAGAGATGTCACAAAATAATCATTCTATCATATAAAATGAGCAAATTATAGCATATTCCTGTCACTTTTATATGCACTGGCAGCAAGTGTGTCATATACTTTTATTACCTTTGCAAATATAAAAACAAGCCAAGGAGCTACTAACAATGATAAAGGATTTTAACAAGACAGCCATTATAGCTGGCGACCGCAACGTCAGCTATGCAGACATGCTGAAGTACATACGCCTGTATGCCAAGCAGTCGCACTATGCCGAACACTCGCACGTCATAATATTCTCAGAGAACCGCGAAGAATGGATTTACGCCTTCTTCTCGGTGTGGAACAACCACTCGATAGCCATTCCTGTCGATGCAACGTCAACAGCCGACGATGTCGCATACATCCTCAACGACAGCCGTCCGGCATACATCTGGGCATCATCGAAGACGGTAGCGACCGTTCAGCAAGCCTTGCAGCAAAGCGGCCTTGACATTCCTGTTGCCCTACTCGACCGCAACAGCATTGACAGCAGCATCTCTGTGCCTGACGAAGACGATGAATGGCTCGACGGAGACGATACTGCCGTCATCATCTACACATCCGGAACGACAGGTTCGCCGAAAGGCGTCATGCTGTCATACCAGAATCTTTACGCCAACATACGCGGCGTTAGCGAGGAGGTGCCGATATACAACGAGCATCGCCGAGCCCTTGTCCTGCTTCCTGTGCACCATGTCCTGCCCCTTCAGGGTTGCATCATAGCACCTATACTGACAGGCGGTGGCGTGGCCATCTGCCCTTCGATGACCGGTCCCGACATCATGGACACGCTGCAACGCGGTCAATGTGGCATCTTCATTGGTGTGCCACGACTATGGCAAACGCTATATTCGGGCATCATGAAGAAAATCAACGCAAGCACCGTCACGCGTTCCTTATATAATATGTGCGATAAGGCACACTCGCGCACGCTGTCACGACTGGTATTCTCGTCAATACGCAAGATGATGGGCGGACATCTCGACTTCTGCGTCAGCGGTGGCGCAGCACTCGACCGCGAGATAGGCCACGGCCTTGAAGTCCTGGGCCTTGACATCCTCGAAGGCTACGGCATGACAGAGACGGCGCCAATCATAGCCTTCACACGTCCAGGCGATTACATCCCGGGATGTAGCGGCTTGCCCCTCCCTTCGGTAGATTGTAAGCTTGTCAACGGTGAGCTGTGCGCCAAAGGCCCTAACCTCATGAAGGGCTACTACAACCGTCCTGAGGAGACCGCTGCCGTCATTGACGCCGACGGTTACATACACACCGGCGACCTCGCCACTATCGACGACAAAGGCCGCGTGACGATAACGGGCCGTACTAAGGAGATTATCGTCCTCTCCAACGGCAAGAACGTACAGCCTGCCGAGATAGAATACCGCCTTGAGAAGTATGACACACAGATTAAGGAATGTGCCATCACCGACAAGGACGATATGCTCCTTGCCATCATTGTTCCGCAAGACGCATGGGCAGCAGGTAAGACCGACGCTGAAATAGAGCAGCAGCTGAAGCGTGAGATAATAGAGCCGTACAACAAGACGGTAGAGAACTACAAGAAGGTCATGCGCATACACGTCTATCACGGTGACCTTCCACGCACAAAACTTGACAAGCTGAGGCGTTTCAAACTGAAAGAACTGATAGAGCTGCCGGTACAGACGGCAGCCGGTGACAATACAGCAGCCGCGGCAGATGCATTACTGTCAGAGGCCGCAGACAACACCACCGCAGCCGAGAACACAGGCAGTGAGTCATCGGTATTCAACATTCTGAAGACCTACATCGAGCAAGAGAAGCATCTGCCCGTAACCCAGCAGTCGCACATCGAGACCGACCTCGCCTTCGATTCGCTCGACAAGGTAGGCCTGCAGGGATTCATCGAGGACACCTTCGGCACAAAAGTCAACGCCGACAGCATGGCGACATTTGCCAACATCGGTGAGATGGCCGAGCACATACAGCACGAGAAGACGCGCATTGAGGTAGGCGACACCGACTGGAACACTATTCTCAGCGACGACAAAGAGCAGATAGAGCTTCCTACGACAGCAGCAACCTACCCGCTATGCGCACGTCTCTTCAAGACATTCTTCCGTCTGCACAACCATCTGACAGTCAGCGGAAAAGAGAATATCCCAGCCTCTGGACCTTTCATCCTTGCCCCTAACCACCAGAGTGTCCTCGACGGACCGCTGGCAGTGACAGGTCTGTCGTGGGGCATGCTCTCCGACTGCTACTTCTATGCAACAGAAGAGCACGTCCAGCATCCTGTGCTGCGCTACCTTGCAAAGCGCAACAACATCATCCTCATGGAGCGAAGCAACCTGAAGACGTCTATCCAGAAGCTTGCACGCGTGCTTCGACAAGGCAAGATAGTAGTCATCTTCCCGGAAGGATCGCGTACACATACAGGCGAGCTCGGTGAGTACAAGAAGATGTTCGCAATACTAAGCAAAGAACTCGGCGTACCCGTTGTTCCTGCACGCATTGACGGAGCATTCGAGGCTATGCCACGCGGCAGCCGCACACCAAACAGTCATGCTCTCAGCATAACCTATCTGCCAAAGGTCGAGCCGACAGACGACATGACCTACGAGAAACTGGTTGAAAAAGTCAAGAATGCCACAATGTAGAGCTGGGCAGTAGCTAAAGGCTGTAGCAAAGTTCCTCCATAAAAGGCTTTTCACAGTCACTACCATTATCATCGGTAGTAGATGAATGGGCAAAAGGTAGCATATTAACGTACCAAAGGTAGCATATTAACGTGCAAAAGGTTGCATATTAACGTGCCAAAGGTAGCATATTAACGTGCCAAAGGTAGCTAACTATGCCATCAAACAATGCAAGTAACAGAACAAAGACTCAGTAATCACAATGTAAAGACTGAGTAATTACACTACAAAGACTGAGTAATTATACAGTAAAGACTGAGTAATTGCGTTATAATACAAATTGAAAAGGACCATAAGTCAATACTTATGGTCCTTTTATTTGTATTGGTTGACTGCGCAATCAGTATTGGTTGACTGCGCAATCAGTATTGGTTGACGCTACAATCCGTTTTGGTTGACTGATCAACCAGTATTTGATGACGCTACAATCCGTTTTGGTTGACTGTTCAATCGCTATTGTTCAAAAGTTTTTTCAGTTATTGATGCCAGCCCAGCCAGCAGATGATCATGCCGCAACTACTTCAGTCCACGGTTGCGAAGCAATCCGTCAATCTTCGGATCAGCACCTCGGAAGTTGCGGTACATAGTCATGCCATCGTCGATACCGCCAGGGGTAAGGACGTACTTACGGAACTTTGCGGCCACCTCCTGGTTAAAGATGTCGCCCGTCTCCTTAAACGCGTCAAAGCCGTCGCAGTCAAGCACTTCTGCCCAGATGTAACTGTAATAACCGGCAGTGTAACCGCCTCCCATGGTGTGCGAGAAGTTAGTGACACGATATCGAGGTTGTATCTGACGCGGAATGCCACGTTCTGCGAGCTTCTTCTCCTCAAACTTGATGACGTCGAAGCTGTCAGGCACCTCGGTGAGGGTATGGAGATCCATATCAACAAGCGATGCGGCAAGATACTCGACGGTAGCAAAGCCCTGGCCATACTTGCTCGCTGCGTTGTATTTGTCGAGCAAGTCCTGTGGCAATGCCTCACCTGTCTTGTAGTGCTTGGCATAGACAGCAAGCACCTCCGGCTCGAAAGCCCAGTGCTCGTTAATCTGCGACGGCAGCTCTACGAAGTCGCGTTCAACGCCTGAGACGCTATTGTAATGTACGTCACGCATAAAGGCATGCAGTGCGTGACCGAACTCATGGAACATCGTGGTGACGTTATCCACCGACTGCAGGGCAGGCTTGTCGGCACTGGCAGGCGTCATGCTGCAGACGTTGACGACAACAGGCTCAACACGATTGGCACCATCGTAACGCTGTCCGCGGAACGATGTACACCACGCACCTGCCCCTTTGCCGTCACGAGGGTAATAGTCGTTGTAGAAGACCGCTAACAGCGAGTCGTTACGGTCATATACTTCCCATGCGTTGGCTGTCTTTTCGTATGCCGGCAACTCAGCTGTAACGTCTTTGAAAGTAAGGCCGTAGAGGCGGTTGGCAGTATAGAATACGCCCTTCAGGACATTGTTAATCTCAAGATATTCAGAGAGTTTGCTCTCGTCGAAGTTATACTTTGCCTTACGTGCACGCTCAGAGTAGTAACGGTAGTCCCAGCCTTCCGGCTCGCAAGTCAGTCCGTCTTTCTTCATCTCGACGCGTATGTCGGCAAGTTCCTCGTTGGCTTTCTTGACAGCAGGCGTCCATATCTGGTCGAGCAGATTATACACGGCTTCGGGTGTCTTGGCCATGCGCGTATCGAGAATCTGTGTGGCACAATCCTTGAAACCCATCAGACGGGCGCGCTCAAGGCGCAGGCGCACGAGGCGTGCGGATATAGCCTTGTTGTCATATTCGTTACCGACATTGCCACGGTTTATATAGGCCATATATACGCGGCGGCGCAGGTCGCGGTTTGTGCAATACTGCAGCACGGGGTTGCATGATGCACGCTGCATGTTGAACATCCACTTGTCGGGCTGTCCCTGTGCAGCTGCCATGGCCGAAGCACGTTCGATGTCTGACTGTGGAAGGCCGTCGAGATCTTCCTTTTTGTCAACGGTGACAAAGGTATTGTTTGTCTCGTGCAGGAGATTCTGCGAGAACTGAAGCTGCAAGGCCGATATTTCCTGGTTCAGTTCGCGTAGGCGTGCCTGGTCAGAGGCAGACAGATTAGCACCGTTGCGGGCAAAGCGTTTGTATGTGTTCTCGAGCACCTTGAGCTCTTCTTTGGTTAGCTGTGTGCTGTCAACATCGTCATATACCTTCTTGACACGCGCAAATAGCTGCTGGTTCATGTATATGTCGTCGCTGTGCTTCGACATAAGTGGAGACATCTCTTTTGACAAAGCGCGGAACTCGGCTGTAGAGTTGCTGCTTGACAACGGACCGAATGTTCCCTCGGCACGCATCAGTTCGGGGCCGCTCTGGTCGAGGGCAGCGACGGTGTTCTGAAACGTCGGGGCTTCAGTGCTCTCTGCGATGGCCTTCACGCGGGCAGCTTGCTTTGCCATACCGTCCTTGATTGCTTCGCGATAATCATTTACCGTAAGCTGGTCGAAAGACTCGATGCCATGCTTGTTTGTACTCTTTGAGAGGAGTGAATTCTTGTGCAAGACCTCTTCCATAATGTCTTGATTGTTTGTCGCAGTATCTGTTGCCTCCTGAGTCTTACACCCCGTAACGGCTACAGCAGCTGCAATGATTGTTGTAATGGTTAGTTTGTTCATTTCTATATAGTTGTAATGAAGTTGAAAGGCGTATGGTGTTAGTCGGCAGAATGATGAATGTGATTCTGCGTATTCTAACAAAAAAGGCTGGCAATAAGTTTATCGCCAGCCTCAATGTCTTATATTTTGTTATCGTGTTTGTATCACCCTGTGGTAAAAGCAGATCACGATGGGGTTACGAAGCAGTTCGATATCAAGCGTCATCACGAGGTTAATACCCTACCCTCTGGAACGAAGCACGCTCGCCGACCATCCAAAGCACATCGCCATACTCAAAGACATGGTCTGGATTAATTGACGTGAGGTTCTGCTGGCCTTGCTCCATTCCGACGACCATGAGTTGATAATCTTCACGAAGACGACTCTTACGGAGCGACTTGCCGATAATAGGCGACGACTTTGTCACTACAACCTGTCGCAGAATCATCTCACGGTCTTCGTAGTCACGGTCGTCAACGGGATAGATAGCGCCATTGAGAACCTTTGTAAGACGCGTCAGCTGCTCGTCTGATCCGATAACCTGCAGTCGGTCACCCGAGAAGACCTGTTCTACCGACAGTGGTATGTTGAGACGTCGTCCGCTGCGGAGAATGCTGCTGACGTGTACGCCGAAGTTGCGTCCTAACTGCAGTTCGGCAAGCGTCTGGCCGGCCCAGATGGAGTTTTCAGGCACTACCACCTCTGCAAGATTGAGGTCTCGCTCAACCAGATGCTCGGCATAAGCGGGACGTTTTGCTCCCTTTACCTGTGCCGCAACATCACGCGAACGCAGGTTTGTCATAAACATACGCTCAAGACGGATACTGCGTTGCTTTATTGAACGCGACAGTACCATGAGCAAAATGAGTACGACACACAGGCATATAACTATTGCATCGGTGAATCGAGCAAGGTAGTTGCAGATGTAGAACAGTATGGCAAGGCATATAGCAACACGCGCCGCAATGGTTGATAACAACGGCAGACGGTTGAGAGCAGACATCGTCCATAGCTGTCTCCACTCTTCGCTGCGGTTCTTCTTCATGACAATGGCACGCATGAATGGTGACAGCAAGACGACAGTGAGTACTCCCGTGACGCCATTGGCCCACCAGTGTGGCAGGACAGAACGTGCAAACAAGAGGAAGAACGACAGCATAATGTATGTTATGGCAATGACGACAATAGTGTAAACAACAGTGTTTATAGTCATTGCACGCAGCAATTTGTGCCACAACTGGCGGGCGTTAAACAGCTCACTGTGTTCAGCTTCCGGGTCCTCCTCATGCGCATGCTTCACCGTGAGAGAGTTTATCGATAGCACAAGCGATTTGGGAAGATGACGTTCCAAAGCGTGATAAGCCGGCTCGGCAGCACGTATCATATAAGGTGTGATAAAGGTTGTTATCACAGATACTGCAACAACAACAGGGTACAGATAGTGGGCTATGACATGCATCGACATGCCCAGGGATGCTATAATAAATGCGAACTCGCCTATCTGCACCATCGAGAATCCGCATCGCATAGCGTTGTGCAAGGTTTGTCCGGACAGGAAATAGCCTAAGGTGCCAAAGACGACCTGACCAAGCACAATGGTAAGTACAAGAACAATGATAGGGACGTAGTGCTGCATAAGCACCATCGGATCGACAAGCATACCTACCGAGACGAAGAAAATAGCGCCGAAGAGGTTCTTGACAGGTTCTATAACCTTCTCTATCTTCTCGGCCTCAACGGTTTCTGCCAGTATGCTGCCCATCACAAAAGCACCGAAGGCTTCGCTGAAACCTGCTTGCTTGCTGACAACAGCCATAAAACAGCACAATCCGAGAGCCACGACAAGCAGCATTTCAGATGTCATAAGCTTGCGTGTCTTACGCAGGAAATAAGGTATGAGGAATATACCAAGTACGAACCACAATATGAGATAGAACCCTATATTGAGCACCGACATCAGCATGCTGCCGCCACTCAGTTCGTCACCCTTAGCTATTGTGGCAAGTATTACCATCATCACGATGGCCAGGATGTCCTCAAGTATGAGCACACTCATTACCGACGACGCAAACGACTGCTGCCGCAAGCCCAGGTCTTCGAATGCCTTATAGATGATGGTTGTGGACGACATGGCCAGCATTCCGCCAAGGAAGACACAGTTGATGTGTGTCCATTCAAACATCATGCCTACCGTATAGCCCAGCATCATCATGCTTATGACAATGGTCAAAGCTGCTATGATAGGCGCTGCGCCCATCTTGACAATCTTCTTGAAAGAGAACTCCAGGCCAAGAGAGAATAGCGTAAACATCACGCCGATATCTGCCCATTCCTGCACATTCTCTGCCGATACCACAGACATCATATACGGCATGTGCGACGAAACAAGGAAGCCGGCGACGATATAGCCAAGCACTAACGGTTGCTTAAGCTTCTTGAACAACAGTGTCACAATACCTGCGACGACGAGTATTAGAGCTAGGTCCTGTATCATATTTATATTACGGGTTTCTGATCAAGAGTTAGACAGTTAGTTTTTTAGTGACGTATCATCTCGTGGCATTTACCTCACGCAATGCCTTGGGAGGCGTTTTACGCTATACACAGCATTACATCGCAATCCTAGTACATAGTACCTCGTACCTCGTACCTATTACATTTGCACCTCGTACCTATTGCACCGCAGGCCAAGTACATAGTACCTTGTACCTCGTACCTATTAGACCGCAATCCTTGTACATAGTACCTTGCACCTCGTACCTATTACATTTGCACCTCGTACCTATTTAATACCACTTCACAGTGCTTGTGGAATTGCTTCGTTTGTCATACTTGAGGGCATCAGTAAGTGTTGCGGCATTACAGCGGAAAGAGAAGTTATATGATGTATAAGGTGAAAGAACCACCTGACACGACATGCTGAAGCAATGCAGGTCACGGCTTAGTGAGGCCGTAGTCATTGACAACTTGTGATAATCAAAGTCATAACCAGACGAGAAGTTTATACGCCAACCATCTGAAAGGTTTATGTTTCCCGAGAAGTTCATGGTCTGTGAGAACGAGTAAGGGTAGCGCATCTTCTCCTTATTGAATGTGCCGCTGGTATTCTCACGCATGGTAATACCGTAGCTGACACTAAGCGACCATGGCATCTTGAATGCCAGATAGCCGTCAGCATCGGTCTCCGCTTTGCCTCCACTCTTAGAGTCTGAGCCGGCATTCTGAGCCTTTACCATCGTGTCATCTACATTAGCTTCGATGCTGTTGTCGTTGTTACCATCGTCTTTCTTCTTGTTCTTCTGGTCATCCTTATCATCGCCATGGCCGAAGAGCTTCTTTAAGGACTCGGGTGAGAATGTGTATGAGATGTTGTTTGATATACCCTGGTAACGTCCGAAGCGTCCGAAGCTGTACTCTGTGCGGTTACTTTCATACGGCTTACCGTTCTCATCAAGAGCCCAGGCGTATGTTTTGAAGACGGCATTTGTCTGGAACGTGTAGCTCTTCGACAGCTTAAGTCGCAGGTTAACGTTAAGGTCTGAGAGTGGTTTTTCCTTTGCCGCCATGTTATAACTCATACTGAGGCCAAGGTTATCGATAAGGCTTATCTTCTTGAAACCAGTCGAGTCTTTCTCCGAACGTATCTTCATCTCGACGCTATTGCTTATGTCAAAGCCGATGCTTCCTGTCATTCCTTTCGATCCACTGAAGCCTGCATTGTTCTGAAACGGTGAATATGACACCAGCGAAACGTTACCGTCGGCGTCGGTCTTCAGATAGGTATCGTAGAACTTATAACGCCGAGCAGAGAAGTCAGGAGCATATGTGAAGCTCACCTTCGGTTGGAACAGGTGACGAATAGCTACTATCTTATCGCCGAAGATTTTACGGTTGGGGACATAAAATCCATACATATCGGTAGAAGCGCTGATTGCCAGATTCCACTTATACATATTATAGAAGCCGCGAACCGTATCTGCCACTTCCTTCTGCGCCTCTTTATCCCACGTCCTCATGGTCTTTGTGAGGAACGTAACGTCACTGAACGTGAACGACGGATTGATGTTTATGACACCCAAGGCATTGAATGTTGCAGAGACAGGGATACTGTGACTCCAGTAGTTCTTCCAGTCCTTGACCAGCGATTTCTTAAAGAATACATTCTCCTTTGCATTGAGTGAGTTGTTTATAGTACCCGTATAGCTCATGCTGATCTTCTCATACCAACGTTGTTTGCCAGCTCCGTGCTTACGTTTGAAGGGATAGAAGCGCGACAAGCTGATAGAAAGAGAAGGCAAGGTGACATTGAGTGTCGAGTCGCGCATGTTCTGGTCGATGTTCAAGCCAGAACTAAGCGACAGTCCGATGCTTGAGAATGTAGTGGAGTAGTTTACCGAAGAGGTACGCTGACTCTGTGTTCTGGTTTGCGGATTATACATGGACGTCAGGTTGTTCGACTCATAGTTAGTCGTTGCGAAGTTCACTTTCGCAGAAAAAGACGAGCTGTATGGCTTTGCCTTAGCATCCTGATTGTGCGTCCATGTAATCTTGAAGCTCGTCTGTTCTGAATAGTCTGGCAGGCCCTTATCACCCGTCTTGGTATTATTATACGATACCAGGAACTGTCCGTTATACTTATAACGCTTCTTATAGTTAGTAGTTGCTGTGACGCCCCATGATCCTTTTGTGTAAATCTCTCCTATGAGTTTAAGGTCCATTTTGTCGTTGATGGCAAAGTAATATCCACCGTTACGCAGGTAGAATCCGCGTGTAGACTCATCGCCATACGTAGGCATTATGAATCCCGACGAATAGCTCTTGGAGAACGGGAAGAAGCCGTAGGGGATGGCTAACGGCAGCGGAACGTCAGCAACGACGAGGTGAGCGGGTCCGAAGACGACATCCTTGCCCGGGCGAACCTTGGCACGTGACAATGAGAGATAGAAGTCCGGATGTTCCAGATCGCATGTGGTGTACTTGCCATGCATCATATATACGGCGCCGCTACTGTCTCGTTTCGAGAGTTCGGCACGCATGTAACCATCCTGTTGGTTAGTATATACGTCTTTGATAAGTCCCTTCTTGGTCTTGAAGTTAAACGCCATGCGGTCGCTTTCGTACTTATCGCTGCCCATGTTGAATATAGGCGTTCCCGACTTCTTGCCGAGTGTGTCCGTCTTACCCTCAGCACGTACGAGGCTCGAATCGAGGCTTAGGTGTATGTATTCAGACTCAAGCTTCATGTCTTGGTAATCGACCTTTGCGCTGCCGAAGATGTGTGCAGTCTTTGAGCCGGCAAGATAGACGAGCGAGTCCTGACCGGAATAGACCACCGGTGCATCGATGCCGTTTTTCTTCTTGCGGTTTATTGAGTCCTGCTTCAATGAGTCATCGACGGCCTTATTGTGCGCCTCGATGGCCAGTTGCAATGAGTCTTTGACGGTAGAATCATTGGCTACGCTGTCATCAGCGAGTTTTCCAGCCTTTGCAAGCTTGTCAAGAGAATCGACCGACAGTATGTTTTCCGCCACCAACGTATCCTTCACGTCGTCAGCCCACGATGGTTTCATCATCATAGGCACACCGACGTTTGCCACCATAATAATGGTGACGAGCATGAACAGAGTTATTGATGCGTATTTCTTCAAGTCAAGTCAAAATTTAGTGCAAAGGTACACATTTTTCGTCAAACATCGTCTATCTGTTGCAGAAAATTATGATTTGTTTGTATAACAGCGTGATTTATGACAAGTATTTATTATTCCTTGTCCTTTATTCAGTTCCGTTTAAGGCACGTCACGTATTGCCTACACAAACATGGCCTTATGGCCTATGCCGTCGTATTGTGGGAGTTAAGGCTCGTCACGTATTGCCTACGCAAACATGGCCTTATGGCCTATGCCGTCGTGTTATGCGGGTTAAGGCGCATCACGTATTGCCTACGCGAACATATGGTGCCACTCTGCGAACTTGACCAATCCGTCTTTGCCGAATTTCTCGAGTGAGTGGCATGCCTGCTCGTACGTCTTTTGCCGTTCAGGTCGTGTCTTTGAGAAGAACTTATCTGCATAGCAGACTATCTGTTCCTCAACAGTTACGGGGCAAAGGTCTATGTGTGGGAGTGGCAGGTTCTGCTCCTCAATCTGCTTCAGGGTAAGTCCTGTGCCGGTATGCCGTTCGCATATGCGGGCAAACGGCTCTATCTCGTCGGCGGTAACGCCAAGAACCGCAGCATTATCCCTTAGCATCCGTCCGCCTATTGTACCGTGACAGATGTACGGTTCTGTGCCGAAGCACTCTATTCCGGCGGCATCACACTTCACTATTCCTATGTCATGAAGCATGGCTCCAGCCTCAACGACGTCACGGTCGGCATTCAGTTCGGGATGCTTATCCACAATCTCAAGAGCCATTTGGCAGACGCCACGGCTGTGTATCAAAAGAATATCCCGAAGCTTCGATGCCTCGGGATAAAACTTGTCTATTATTTTCTTGTAGTCAATCATAAGGTTTTCTGATGCTATAAGGCCCCACCTAACCTCCTGCCCCTAAGGCATTTGCTTCGCGGCATGGGAGGAACATTTAACAGTTCTGACCACTTGAGGGAAGAGGGGGATATGAAAAGCGAAAAGCCGGCTTATGAGTGATAGTCCTCTCACTATAACCTCTAAGTATGAAAT
>R03__coassemble_881_pt1 | contig 15517 bp, 15 predicted proteins | sample R03__metabat2_low_PE_024 | metagenome-assembled genome bin R03 | reverse complement strand
GAGATAATCAAGGTTCCGGACATCCGCAACAAGAAGTTTGCCGATGCAGAACAGATACTAAAGGATCTCGGCCTGCAGATTGTCGTTACAGATACAAGCTACAACCGCCATCTGCCACCCGACTGCATACTGCAGCAGCAGCCGACACCAGGACAGGAAGTCAAGAGCGGACGCATCGTGTATGTCACCATAAATGCCTCGGAGAAGCCGACGCTGACGTTGCCTGACGTTATCGATAACAGCTCAGAGCGTGAGGCCATAGCAAAGCTGAAGATTCTTGGATTCAAGATAGGCGAGACAATGTATGTCCCAGGCGAGAAGGGATGGGTGTATGGCGTCATGTGCCGAGGCAAACGCCTCGTTGCGGGCGACAAGGTGCCTGTTGATGCTATGATAATCCTGCAGGTGGGCAATGGCCAGCTCGATGCCAGCGACAGCCTTGAGGTTACCGACCCTATCTATGAGCCAGAAGAGGAAGAGGAGGATCCGATGGAGACCGTGGTCGAGGAAGACCCTTTCCAGGAGGTTCCGGTTGAATAGCACGGTAACGTTGATTGTTCATAACTCATTTGCGGTTTGTCCATTTACTATTTACGATTTATTTGATTGTTTGATTGTTGTACGATTTACGTTAGCATGCAAAATAATAAAACAGAACAAGTTGACAAATAGATAGTACATTGTAAATCAACAAATTGTAAATTACCGTGACAATAAAGCTTAATGGCTTTTACCGATAATGGCGGGTTCTATTAATTCAGAAAAACGAGAATGCTGATGAATAACGACGACATAGACATCCTTGACGATGACGAAATCATAGACAGCGAGACCGACACACAGGATGGTGACGGCTCACTGTACGAGCATTTCCGTATCGTTGCCGATGCCGGACAGGAACCCCTGCGCGTTGACAAATTCCTGTTTGAACACATGCAGCATTCGTCGCGAAACCGCATTCAGCAGGCGGCGGAGGCCGGATACATACATGCCAACGGACGTCCCGTAAAGTCTAACTACAAGGTTCGCCCAGGCGATGTCCTCACGCTGATGCTTACACGGCCGCCTCACGACACGAGCATACTTCCGGAGGATATCCCGATGGACATCGTCTATGAGGATGATGACCTCCTCGTCGTTAACAAACCTGCCGGAATGGTGGTTCATCCGGGGGCCGGAAACTTCACGGGAACGCTCGTGAACGCTATGGCATGGCATATGAAGGATGTCCCGTCGTACGACCCTAACTCGCCGGAGGTAGGCCTTGTGCATCGTATCGACAAGGACACCAGTGGACTCCTGCTTATCGCGAAGACACCTGATGCCAAGACACATCTCGGACGGCAGTTCTTCAACAAGACCACTCACCGCAAGTACAACGCACTCGTATGGGGCAATCTTGCTGAGGATGAGGGCCGCATAGAGGGCAACATAGCACGTGACCCGAAGGACCGGCTACGCATGACGGTAACCGCTCCGGGCTCTGATGTGGGCAAACCGGCCGTCACGCATTGGCGCGTTCTGGAGCGATTTGGATACACCACGCTCGTGGAATGTGTCCTCGAGACGGGCCGTACGCACCAGATACGTGCCCACATGAAGTCCATCGGACATCCGCTGTTTGCCGACGAACGCTATGGCGGAATGGAGATGCTGCGGGGCGAACGGTCGTCTTCGTACAAGGCTTTTATAAACAACTGCTTCAAGATGTGTCCACGTCAGGCGCTGCATGCTCGCACGCTGGGCTTCGTACACCCACGTTCGGGCGAGCAGATGGACTTTACCTCGGCGTGGCCCGATGATTTCGGAGGGCTGATAACCAAATGGCGGGAGTACATAAAGAGCAAAAACATATAGTACGGAAACATATATAACAAGAGTTGAAATTCGCAAGTAGATTCTCTGTTTGATTTCTTACTGATTTTCACAAGATTTCTTCGCGAAGCGAAATCCGGCAGACGATAGTCGTCACATATTTTGTTCATTGATTCTCTCAATAATTTTATTCTTGGATTTCTATAATCTTAGATGATAATAGGGATGAAAATCATTAAATAAAATAGTGAGAGACATAATTCTTCTGATTCGCCTGCGGCGAGAAATTATTTGAAAATCATGGGTGAAAATCTATTTGAACATTAACTTCCGAAAGTTGAATAACGAGATAATAAATACAAAAACATATAAGATGAAACGCACTATTGCAATCGTATGTGGCGGCGACTCAAGTGAGCACGACGTCTCTATGCGCTCCGGAGCAGGGTTGTATTCCTTCTTCGACAAGGAGCGTTACAATGTCTTTATCGTTGAGATAAAGGGCAATGACTGGCATGTCAACTTCGATAACGGCGAGACAGCACGCATCGACCGTAACGATTTCTCATTCCACATGGATGGCACAAAGAAGACATTCGACTACGTCTATATCACCATCCACGGCGCCCCAGGCGAGAACGGTGTGCTGCAGGGATACTTTGAACTGCTGCATATACCTTATTCTACCAGCGGTGTGCTCGTCGAGGCACTAACGTTCGACAAGTTTGCACTTAACAACTATCTCCGCGGCTTCGGCGTCTCGGTGGCTGACAGCATACTCGTACACTACGGACAAGAGAAGAATCTCGACGAGAAATCTGTCGTAGAGCGTCTCGGATTGCCGCTGTTCGTAAAACCAGCTGCCGACGGTTCGAGCTTCGGCGTCAGCAAAGTGAAGGACATTGACACGCTGGCTCCGGCGCTGCGTAAGGCTTTCCTTGAGTCGGAGGATGTTATGATAGAAGGCTTCCTTGATGGCGTAGAGATAAGCCAGGGATGCTATAAGACACGCGAGAAGTCTGTCGTACTGCCTGCAACAGAGGTGGTTACGGAGAATGAATTCTTCGATTACGACGCCAAATACAACGGACAGGTTCAGGAGATAACACCTGCACGCCTCGCTCCCGAGACATCTGAGCGTGTTGCCAAGATAACGAGTGCCATCTACGACATACTTCATGCCAACGGCATCATACGCGTTGACTACATCATCTCTAAGACGGCTGACGGCAAGGACAAGATCAACATGCTCGAGATAAATACCACCCCGGGCATGACAGCAACATCGTTCATCCCTCAGCAGGTTCGTGCTGCGGGCCTGGACATAAAGAATGTGCTTAGCGAAATTGTCGAGAACCAGTTCTAAACTTTATGGAACTGTACGATTTGTATTACAAGTATCAATATAGTTAGGAAGTAAGGAAGTATAGAAGTGACAAGTATAAGGTTGGATATGCATAGTCGGCTTGTTTTGACAGGTTGCACATCTCTGGCTTGAAAACTCCTCACTTCTATACTATCAATATTTCCATACTTGATAATTCTTTCAATCGTGCAGGTACAACTTTATCATTAATCGTTTATTATTCATCATTGTCGAAGACTTATGGATAACGAATTTGATGAGATACGCCCCTTCGGACCAGGCGAAGTGAAGCCTGCTGTCGAGTCGCTCCTTAACGACCGCCAGTTCATGACGATGCTCAGAGGATTCCTGCCTCTGCCAAAGGGCGTCATACGCTTTATCATACGAACGCTCTTCATCGGCGTGAATACACCGCTCGACTTTCAGAAACGCTACATGAAGCGTATCGTGAAGTACATGCTCAAGAAGTGTTCGGACGGCTGTTCCTTCGGCGGACACCCGCTGCCCGTTAAGACTCAGCACCACACGTATGTAAGCAACCACCGAGACATCGTACTCGACTCGGCCATACTCGACTACAAACTTGTAGAGACGGGCTATGACAATACCGTAGAGATAGGCATCGGCGACAACCTGCTTATCTACCCTTGGATACGCACGCTGGTGAAGCTTAACAAGGCATTCACCGTGCGTCGTGGCCTGTCTCCTCGCCAACTGCTTGAGAGCTCGATGCTCATGTCACGCTATATTCATCATGCTGTGACTGAGAAAGGTGAGAATATATGGATTGCTCAGCGAGAGGGTAGGGCGAAGGACAGTGACGACCGCACGCAGGAGTCTGTCCTCAAGATGCTCGGATATGGTGGGCACATCAGTCAGCTGAATATCGTTCCGCTGACAATATCTTATGAGTTTGACCCGTGCGACTATCTGAAAGCCAAGGAGTTCCAGCTTAAGCGCGACAATACCGCCTACAAGAAGAGCAAGCAGGATGACCTTGACAATATGAAGATAGGCATCCGTGGATAGAAGGGAGGTATTCACTACGAGTGTGCTCCGTTCATAAACGAATGGGTCGATGACTATGTTTCCCTCCCTAAAACAGAATTCTATGCCGAGGTGGCAAAGCGTATGGACCGCGAGATTCATAAGGGCTACTACATTTACCCTAACAACTACATCGCTCTCGACTTGCTCAACGGCGACCGTGCAAATGCCAGCCATTACACAGCTGCCGACGAAGAGCGCTTCAAGAAGTATCTCGACGGACAACTTGCCAAGATAGATATCCCCGAGAAGGATGAGGCATTCCTGCGTGAACGCATGCTGACGATGTATGCTAACCCTCTCCGTAACAAGATGGCTGCTGATAAAGCGAATGCCGAGCAGTAGCGTTCTGATACGTACCGCAATACCTCCTCGTAAACGGCTGATAATCAGTCGTCTTGTAATTGGTATTGCCTTGCGCAGAATTTACTAGTAAATTTCGTCCCATCGGTAGCCTCTTGCAGCGTAAGAGGTAGCATCTTACATTTTTAGAGGTAATATCTTACATTGTTAGGGGTAATATCTTACATTGTTAGGGGTAATATCTTATATTTTTAGAGGTAGCAAGTGATATTTACAAACGTAGCTTTTGATAATTATAAAGGTAACTGATGACGCCATCATTCAATACATATAGAGTTTTTGCAACGTCTTTTGCGGCGGTGCTTCTGCTGTCGTTGGGCAGCTGCTCGAAGGATGATGACACCAGCAGCGATATGTCGCAACTGACGGCTGAGATGTGCATGGCATCGACAGGTGATACGCAACAGATTGTCTCGGCTGTCACCGATGCTGATGTTAAGCTCGCCTTTACACAGCCACTGTCAGCATCATGGGCGCAGAAGGGTGACTCGGTGTACCGCAGCCTTATATATTATAATAAGGTGTCAGAACCATCTGCCGCCGGCAAGGTCAAGCCGTTGCGTGCCGACCGAGTGTATGTACTCACTCCAAAGAATCTGGCTGACGCCAAGAAGTGGAGCGGGGAGGTTGATCCGTTGGGCCTGACATCGGCGTGGTTCAGCAAGAATGGCAAGTATCTAAACCTGCAACTGGCTTTCAAAAACGGTACATCTGACACATCCACTCAGTCGCAGACAATAGGCATGGTGTGCGATACGACAATCGTTTCGGCCAAGGGTAAGCGACAGTATTGCCACCTCTGCCATAACCAGAATGGTGTGCCGACATACTATACCGTTGACGTTTACGCATCAGTTACTACCGACAGCCTCGCCGTCGGAGATACGCTGACCATCGCATTCCCTCTGTGGGACGGAACAGTACAGAAGGACTTCATAAAATAACGGTATCTGCATAAATATGCAGAAAAGCCATAATGGCTGACTTAATATTCACGGAAAGCAAAAAATAAATAGCGAATTATTTGGCTGTTTGCATAAATATGTGTAACTTTGCATCCCGATTGCGGATTATAAAAGCAGAAAACGAATAAATATACATATATGCAGCAGAAAAACAATCGCCTTGATGCACTGCGTATGCTGTTCTCATCGCAGGAACTATGTTCTCAGGATGACGTTCTCAAAGCATTGAAAAAGGAGGGCTTTGTCGTTACTCAGGCTACCCTGTCACGCGACATGAAACAACTTAAGGTCGCAAAGGCAGCGATGGCAAACGGCAAGTATATCTACGTGCTGCCTACCGAGACGATGTATAAGCGTGTGCAGAAACCGATGACAGCACGTGAGATGCTGCTGACGTCGGGATTCCTATCAATACGCTTTGCGGGGAATATGGGCGTCATACGCACAAGGCCTGGCTATGCCTCAAGCATTGCCTACAACATTGATAATGCCAATCCTGACCAGATTCTCGGTACGATAGCCGGTGACGATACCATCTTCATAGTGCTTGCTGAAGGTGTTACGGCACAGGAAGCCAAGGACGCTTTGGCCTACATAATACCCGACATACAGTAGCATGCGTATGAAGTGGGATGCATCATAATAGACACTAATTGAATAATGAAAGAAGATATAAAGATAAAAATTGCTGATGCCAGTGATGAAAAGTATGTAGATACCATACTTGACACCATCCGTGAGGCCGCTAAGAAACGCGGCACGGGTATCGCTGAGCGTACACATGAATATGTTGCCACTAAGATGAAGGAAGGAAAGGCTATACTCGCTCTCGACCCATCGGTACAGACTTCTCTCGGCGATAAGTTCGTGGGATTCAGCTACATTGAGACGTGGGGCAACAAACAGTATGTCACTACGTCCGGACTTATTGTCCATCCTGACTATCTCGGCATGGGTGTGGCACGTCATATCAAGGACTATACATTCACACTTGCCCGCGTAAGATGGCCTCATGCTAAGATTTTCTCGCTCACAAGCGGTGATGCTGTGATGAAGATGAATACCCGTCTGGGATATGTGCCGGTATCATTCAACCAGCTGACTGATGACGACTCGTTCTGGCACGGCTGCGAAGGATGCATCAATCATGACATCCTTGTCGCTAAGCAGCGTAAGTTCTGCATCTGCACCGGTATGCTCTACGACCCTGAGAAACATACGGGCGAACCGACTCCGATAGAGGTATTCCAGGATGTTATCAAGACATTGACGGTAAGGGGGATACCTTTCTAAACCCTGAATAGACGTAATCCTTTCATACAAACCGAAGGAACCATACTTGGTTCCGCACATCAACGAAAATAACAAATAACAAAAATATGGCAAAGAAGAAAGTTGTGGTCGCCTTCTCTGGTGGCCTTGATACAAGTTATAATGTGATGTATCTCACAAAGGAGATGGGATACGAGGTGTATGCTGCATGTGCTAACACAGGCGGATTCTCTGCCGAGCAGCTGAAGACAAACGAGGAGAACGCCTATAAGCTTGGCGCTGTCAAGTACATCACACTTGATGTGACGAAGGAGTACTATGAGAAGTCGCTGAAGTACATGGTCTTTGGCAACGTGCTGCGTAACAACTGCTATCCTATTTCCGTATCTTCTGAGCGCATCTTCCAGGCTCTTGCCATCGCTCGTTATGCTAAGGAGATAGGCGCTGACGCTATCGCTCACGGCTCAACAGGTGCCGGCAACGACCAGATACGCTTCGACATGACATTCCTCGTTATGGCTCCTGGCATCGAGATCATCACTCTCACACGCGATCGTAACCTCTCTCGACAGGAGGAGGTTGACTATCTTAATGCCAATGGATACTACGCTGACTTCACCAAACTGAAGTATTCATACAACGTAGGCATATGGGGTACGTCTATCTGCGGCGGCGAGATACTCGACTCAAAGCAGGGCCTGCCTGAGTCAGCTTATCTGAAGCATGTCACAAAAGACGGTCCGGAGACTCTCAAACTTGGCTTCGAGAAAGGCGAACTCTGTTCTGTCAATGGCGTCACTTACGACGATAAGATAAAGGCTATACAGGAAGTTGAGAAGATAGGCGCAGCATATGGCATCGGCCGTGACTGTCACGTCGGTGACACAATCATAGGCATCAAGGGCCGTGTAGGCTTCGAGGCTGCTGCCCCGATGCTCATCATCGGCGCTCACCGCTTCCTTGAGAAGTACACACTCTCTAAGTGGCAGCAGTATTGGAAGGACCAGGTAAGCAACTGGTATGGTATGTTCCTGCACGAGAGTCAGTACCTTGAGCCGGTCATGCCGGATATTGAGGCCATGCTGACATCATCACAGCGTAACGTGACGGGTGTCGTTGAGCTTGAGCTTCGCCCGCTCGGATTCCAGACAGTAGGTGTCGATTCGCCTAACGATCTTGTCAAGAACAAGCTCGGCGAGTATGGTGAGACAGCCAAGGCATGGACCTCTGAGGATGCCAAGGGCTTCATAAAGGTTACCTCAACGCCACTGCGCGCTTACTATCTCGCTCATCCTGACGAGGAGCGCTGATAACCGCTGTTCAGTAATTTCATCATAAAAGGTGGGTAATAAAATACCCGCCTTTTTTCGTAACAAATTATTGCAGGCTGCAACTCGTAGCACTTACTGGCAGTAAGCGTATTGAATTACAGCCCTAAAAACACGTGTTAAAATGATTATCAAGACCTTTCTTATTTATCTCCTTGCCATCAACATCATCACATTCTTAGTGTATGGCATAGACAAACTTAAAGCAAAGAAGAATTGGTGGCGCATTCCTGAGGCTACCCTGCTATTTCTTGCCGTCATAGGCGGAAGCATCGGGGCGTGGCTGGGCATGAAAGTGTGGCATCATAAGACAATGCACAAGAAATTCAAGTATGGCGTGCCTGCCATCATTATCCTACAGATTGCCGCCGTCGTGGCTGTCATGACTACAAGCTGCTCTAATTCAAAGGAAACCATGAAAACAGAGACAACGCTCCAGGAACGTCCTGTCGGAGCATATACCGACGGGCGTTCGGTAAGCAAAGAAGACCAGCTGCTCTTCAAGAAGACATACAAAGGCGACGTCAAACTCACTCCTCTGAGCGTCTCCACTCAGGTTGTGGCCGGAACAAACTATAAGTTCATCTGCCGTGACAGTAACGGTAAGAAGTATCAGGTTGTCATCTACCAGAAGTTACCGTGCTATGGTGGAGAGGCAGAAGTGACATCCGTAGAAGAGCTATGATTACGGACAAGTCATACGATGGCCTTCCTATGCCGCGGAGAGTGTTCTCTGTGGTGAGCGTATCTTTAGCCGTAATGATGGCAGTGATGGATGTCACAATCATGAATCTTGCCTTGCCGACGATGTCAGAGCAGATGCATCTCATGGAGGCTGACACCATCTGGGTGGTGAACAGCTATCAGCTGGCCATCATCATGGGCTTGTTAGCCATGGCAAGCATCGGCGAAATATACTCTTATAAAAAGGTGTATCTGGTGGGAGTCAGTATCTTCACCCTTGCTTCATTCTCCTGCGCACTGTCCACATCGTTCCTGATGCTGGTCATCAGCCGTCTGCTGCAAGGTGTTGGCGCTGCTGCTATGATGTCCATAAATATGACGCTGCTGCGACTTTCTTATCCCAAGCATTGGTTAGGAAAGGGCATCGGACTTAATGCAACCATCGTGGCTATCGCAAGCGTCATAGGTCCTTCGCTGGCAGCACTCATACTTAGCGTTGCCACTTGGCATTGGCTCTTTTACATCAACATACCGTTGGGCGTCGTTACCTTGTTTATGGGGTACAAATCCTTGCCGGAGAACATCGTGAAGTTGAGTGGAGAACGTGCTTTCCCGAAATGTGACATACTGTTGAATGCGTTATTCTTTGGCTCTATGATCATGATACTTGAGAGCATCTCGCATGGCTTCGGGTGGGTTGCCGTCTGTACTTTCGTAGTGCTCTTTGTAGGCATTGGCAGGATATACATCCGCAGACAACTGAAGGAGAAGTATCCGCTGTTCCCCATAGACTTGCTTCGCATCAGGTTGTTCTCGCTTTCGGTAGTCACCAGCATAGCCTCGTTTACGGCACAGATGCTTGCCATGGTGAGTGTGCCGTTTTACTTCCAGCATACTTTGGGACTGACAGAGTCGGAGACAGGACTTCTTTTTACCGCCTGGCCCGTTAGCATAATGTTCGCTGCTCCTCTGGCCGGTACACTAATAGGCAAGGTCAATGCGGGTATTATGGGCGGCATCGGACTGGCATCACTCGCCGTAGGTATCGCTTCGCTTGCCATGCTTCCCGCTGACTCGTCTTATCTGAACATCGTGTGGCGCCTTGCCCTTTGCGGCTTTGGCTTCGGCATCTTCCAGTCACCCAACAACAATGTTCTCATCACATCAGCTCCTCCTTCGCGAAGTGGGAGTGCCAGCGGAATGTTGGCTATGGCACGACTGACGGGTCAGACAAGTGGCGCTACGCTCGTGGCCTTGATGTTCCACATCTTCGGTTCATCAGCAACAGGCATCTCATTGTGGACAGGTGCTGGCGTCGCACTACTTGCATGCATCGTCAGTTTAAGCAGACTAACAATCAAAGCATGAACTTATTCAAAGCCAAAACAATACGATGAAGATAACGTCACTCATAGAGAATACAAGCAAGAAAGGACTTCCTGTCGAACACGGACTGAGCCTTTATATAGTTAGTGAAGGCCGACACGTCCTGTTTGATATGGGACAGAGCCGGCTGTTTGCTGAGAATGCAGAGCGTCTCGGTATTGGCATACATGACGTTGATGTGGCAGTCATCTCGCATGGCCACTACGATCATGGCGGAGGATTGCAGACATTCCTCTCGCAAAACATTAAGGCGAAGGTCTATATCCATCAGAAAGCCTTCGAGCGGCATTACTCCTTGCGCGACACCGGCTTAAGGTACATCGGGTTGAAGCAGGAGCTTAGGGATAATGAACGATTGGTCTTCTGCGGAGACAAAACATCTATTGACAGCCGCATGATGCTCTTTGCCGGCGTTACTGGCTGCGAGCTGCGTCCTACGGGGAATCGTCTGCTGTTCGGCCCTGCAGAGAACAGAAACGATGACTTCTGTCACGAGCAGAATCTGATAATAAAGGAAAGCGACAAAACCGTACTCTTTGCCGGTTGTGCGCATAACGGCATCGTCAACATTCTGCAGAAGGCGACGGAATTACTCGGCACGGCTCCAACCCATGTCCTTGCAGGCATGCACCTCGTAAAAAGCGGATTGAGCGAAGCAGACGAGGACGCTTTCATCGCCAAACTTGCAGCACAGCTGATGAAACAGCACAGCACAAAGTTCTACACCATGCATTGCACTGGCGAGACAGGTTACAACAAACTAAAAGCCATAATGGGCGACAGGATAGAATACCTCTCATGTGGCGACACAATAGAAATATGACAACGACGGATTTTCATTCTGCTGGCTCTCTGTCAGCTAACTCACCACGAGTTATTTTCTTCGACATTGACGGCACACTCGTGTCATTCAAGACGCACCAGATACCTCAGTCAACACTCGATGCCGTGCATCGCGTTCGGCAACAAGGTGTCAAAGTGTGGATAGCAACAGGACGTCCGCTGCCTTACATAAACAACCTCGGCGCCCTGGAATATGACGGCATCATGTCTGTCAACGGCGCTCATTGTCAGACACGTGAGGGCCACGTCATCTATTCCAATCCCATTGACAAAGCAGATGTGCAGCGCATGATTGCCGAACAAGAGCAGAGTGGCCGAGTAGTCACCTATGCTTGTAATGACAGAGCCATTGTAGTGGCACCCAAGGGCATTCCGGCAGAGGCGCAGGAGGTATTTGATCTCTTGAATCTCGGTAACCAGAAACTGAGCAAACCAGAGGATGTAATTGATGCAAACGTTATGCAAGTGATTGCCTTCTTTGGCACTGCTGAGCGCCAAAGAATCATGGGCGAGGTGCTGCAGAACTGCAATGAGACACGCTGGCACCCAGCCTTTGCCGACTGTGTGGCAAGAGGTACGGACAAAGCGACAGGCATTGGCCACGTCCTCCGCTATTATGGCTTTGGCCTTTCTGATGCAATGGCATTCGGTGATGGCGGCAACGACATCAGCATGCTGCAGCATGTGGGTACGGGCATAGCTATGGGTAATGCCTCAGACGAAGTGAAAGCAGCTGCCGACATCGTAACAACAAGCGTTGATGATGATGGCATAGCAGAGATTCTCAATAAAATAGAATAATGAAGATACGTAAATCTACAACAGCCGACATCCCCGTTATGCAGCATATTTTCGCAGAGGCAAAAGCGAAGATGAGAGCATCTGGCAATATGTTGCAGTGGACAGACGGTTACCCCTCGGACGATGTACTGAAGGCAGACATACAACGAGGCTTCAGCTACGTGGTTACAGAAGCCGACGGAAAGGTGATCGCTACCTTCGTCCTTGCTATCTGTGACGATCCTACTTACAAAATCATTTACGACGGAGAGTGGCTTGACGACGAACAACCCTATGGCACAATTCATCGCATAGCCTCTCGTGAAGGAGTGCATGGAGTGATGGCAGAAGTCCTGCGATGGTCGTTTGGGCAGATTGCCAACATCCGCGTGGATACTCATCGTGACAATCTGCCCATGCAACATCTGTTGCTAAAACATGGATTCACATACTGCGGCATCATTTATCTGCTCAACGGAGACGAACGACTGGCTTATCAAAAGATAACAACACAAATGACAAAGACACAAGAAATGACACCGTCTGCAACGAACGCGACGCAGCATGACGAGCAAGTTCGTCGGCACACACAGATTACACAGTTGGCTCTCGCCATGATTGATTATGATAATGGCGACCCGAAACGAATACAACACACCACCAAGGTCCATGCCTATGCTGCGTTGATCGGCCTGCAGGAAGGTCTTGATGATGAGACTCTGTTCGTCCTTGAGAGTGCAGCTTTGGTTCATGACATAGGCATACGGGCCAGTGAGAATAAGTACGGACACCAGAATGGAAAGCTTCAAGAGCAGGAAGGTCCTGCCGTAGCTCGTCAGCTTCTGAACAGACTTGGCGGTTATACGGAGGCGGAGACGGAGCGAATCTGTTGGCTTGTCGGGCATCATCACACTTATTACGCCTCCGATGCCATAGACTATCAGATTCTCATCGAAGCAGACTTCCTCGTCAACCTTTATGAAGACCATGAAGACTCGTGCTGCCGTGGTTCGTTAACAGGCCAGATTGAAAACACCATCAGGAGTGTTCGCAAGAGGTTTTTCAAGACAACGGCAGGCACGATGATGCTTGATGAGATGTTCTTGAAAAACGAATGATTCATTGATGAAATACAGATGACACGCTGGTTGCATACCAGCGATGATACAGTCGTGCTGCGTTTATGACAGCAAAATGGGATGTTCAGAATGTCTGGACATCCCTTTTATCATAACAAACAGTCCCTTCAAACAATCCTCTTGAACAGAGAGACAACATAAGTTATATTTTCTTTTCTGCTGTTATCCTATCAATAGCGGCTACCGATAATCGTCTTTACGCTTAGGATTCATAGGGAACCAGCCCTTCTTCACTCTTTGCTTTTGCTCGAATACCTCGCCGATACCCCATAATGCAGAGCATCCGGTGACACCAAGCAGTATGCTCAGCGTCTCATTGTCTATAAACACAGAGCCTCCAACGCATAATATACCGACAAGTAGGAAAGCCCACCAGCACCGTGTGCCGAAATAGTATTCGCCCTTTATCACAATGGGATGGAAAATGCCGATTATAAAGAATGTGGCTGCGCCTATTATAATTCCTGAATAATACATATGTAGTTGCCTTGTATTTTATGTAGGATTGTTAATTGCTGCCGTAGTTGTTGACATGCAAGCATCAGCACCCTAAGAAATCATGATTTAGCCCGAGGGCGTTATTTCAACCTTTGTTAATATGTCGCAAAGTTACGACATTATTCTGAGCCATGCAAATAATATCGCCGCTTTTTATGTTTTATTTGGTGTTATGCACCAGCTGACACGCCTAAACATAATAAGATAAATACGCTAAGAGGTCGTTAACTGTCGCTAAGACGAGTGAACGACCTCATTATTTATCTCGGATTATTCATAACTTATTTGCGATTTAGCCATTTACTAATTACGATTTGTTTGATTATTTGATTATTATGCGATACCCGTTAATATGCTAATTGATAAAATAAAATAAATCGATAAATAAATAGTAAATTGTAAATCAACAAATAGTAAATAACCCTGAATAATATATCTGGTAGGCTTTGACAATGCCGATGGTAGCATCTGATACACCAAGGCAATTAATATGACACAATAAAGACTCAGTAATTGTACGGTAATTACTGAGTCTTTGTATTATGATTACTCAGTCTTTATATTGTAATCACTGAGTCTTTGCTTTATAAGGAAATACTTCTTGTCGTATAAGACAGAGCGTCTGACGCTGTATTACGCTACATCTTGCAGTCTCAGTCATAGCCATCGACTTACTGTGCACACCTTCCTGGTTGTCCTATGATGAGCTTTATTCGCGTTAATACGTAATGCTGACGCCAGATGGATTATAGACAACAAAGTCCTACAAGAACGAGTGTAAGCCGTAAATGTCAAGTAGGTACTTGTTCTTCAAGTAAGGACGTGAGAGAGTAGGGTAGTGAATAGTAGGATGTTAAGCATGCTGATATGAAGCCGGCAGGACTCTTCACTTTTCACTTTCTTACTCTTTCACTTCCTTATTTTAAAGAGTATGAGGTGCATGCTGTCAACACTCAATAAAGTAGATACTACGAAAAAAAACAGTCGTAAGATTCCGTGGAACCTTACGACTGCGGTGATTAAAAAAGTAGTAGATGTTATTTTGCTGTTTCTGTTGTCGTTGTTGTTTGCTGTGTCTTAGACTGTGATGTCAGAAATCCGTACTTATGCTGTGTGACGGTTGACTGACTTGTCTGGTGGCCTGATGGCTGTGTTACGCTGTCCGTCTCGGTGGTTGTGACCGTTACTGAGCATGATGACATTGAAACGACTGTGAGTGCGATTGCGATGATTGAGAGAGAAAACTTTTTCATAATTGTTGTTTGTTTTTTAAGTTGTTTGTAATTGTTTTTTATTTGTTTTGACGATGCAAAGGTACTACTATAATGTGTTGTTCGGCGTGTTATTTATGAAAAGCCGACGGACACTTCGTGAATTTCACAAGATGTACGTCTGTTTTCATAATCTGTCACATTTCCGCTTATTATTGGCTATCATTTATAATATTTTATTTGTGATTTCTGTCTCTGCTTCTATTCCGTTTGTCATTTACATTAGTCAGGATAGTTCATTGACTTTTACAAGCTGGCCCAATCACAGGCATCTCAAAGCATAATTGCAGTTACTGTCTCTCGCAACAACAGCTAACGCAACATTGCAGAAAAAAATAGCGTGATAACCGAGTTACCACGCCAATGTTGCCGTTCTTTTGTCTCTTTGACGGAAACAACGTAACTTTGCAAACGTTTTATTAAAAATGTTTCACACAAAAAGACAAAGCATTATGATCAATTCATTTAAGCAGTATGCAGAAAAATGTGGACTTTATATAGCCACGACTGAAGATATCACGAAACTCGTCGACGCAGCAATTAGCGGATACGGCAACCATTATCCTCTGATGCAATGGTTTGACCAGGGCGGCGACGGCAGTCATCTCACCGAGTCAAACCTTCATCCTAAGGGGGGGCGGGCAACATGGAAGGCGAATATCCTCTCCATGATGTCTGAGTCAATAATTATTGCCGACTCTCCGGAGATAAACGCCTGGATTATGTGGACACGTCCCAACGCAAAGCGTTTCTCTGATAT
>R03__coassemble_879_pt1 | contig 15561 bp, 8 predicted proteins | sample R03__metabat2_low_PE_024 | metagenome-assembled genome bin R03 | reverse complement strand
GCCAAAAACATCAATCAAGGGGTCAGACCCCTTGATTGATGTTTTTGGCGAACAAGCGATGTTGAAGGCAAGCCGATTATTCTCAATTTAGTATTCTCTTTGAGAACAACGTGGAACGAATGTCTGACTCTGAAGTGTACAACCAACTCTTTACATTTCAGCTCCTTACTATTTTACTTACGTGTAATACCCCAATCCCATGACGAAGAAAGAGCGTGTGCATAACATTCTCGACTATTTCCACGCACAGCAACCGGAGATAACTACCGAGCTTGAGTTCGGTTCAGTTTTTCAGTTGCTGTGCGCTGTCGTACTTAGTGCCCAATGCACAGACAAGCGCGTCAACATGGTGACGCCAGCACTCTTCCGTCGTTATCCCACAGCCGAGGAAATGGCTAAGGCCGAGCCGGATGATATCCTTGAGTATGTCTCAAGTGTCAGTTATCCTAACGCCAAATCGCTCCATCTGTCACAACTATCACGTCAGCTCGTACGTGACTTCGCAGGTGAAGTGCCTAACGACTTCGACAGCCTTGTGTCCCTGCCAGGCGTAGGACGTAAGACGGCCAATGTCATGCTTGCCGTGGCCTTCGACCAGGCAGCTATGCCTGTTGATACACACGTCTTCCGCGTCAGCCATCGCTTAGGTCTTGTCACAAAGACAGCCGACACGCCCGAAAAGGTAGAAAGACAACTCGTAAAGCTAATACCGTCGGAGTTGCTCTCACGTGCACACCACTGGCTTCTTCTGCATGGGCGCTACATCTGCACATCACGCAAGGCACATTGCGAGAAGTGTCCAATATCGGACTATTGTCCAAGTAAAACCTCAAAGTCATAGACATGGCAAAAGACAAGATAGCATACGTCTGCTCTAACTGCGGACAGGAGTCACAGAAGTGGCTGGGCAAATGTCCTGCATGTGGACAATGGAACACCTTCCGCGAGATACGCATAAGCAACGACTCGGGACAGGCAGCGGCACGTTCGGCTGCCGGAGCCATACGTCATGGTGCCGCTGATGTTGGCCTGATGGCAGGCAAACACTCGCACAACGCTCAGAAGCTGCGTGACATCTCAACCCATGACGATCCGCGTATTGACCTGCATGACAACGAACTGAACAGAGTTCTCGGAGGCGGACTTGTAAAAGGTAGCATCGTACTTTTAGGTGGTGAGCCAGGCATAGGCAAGTCAACACTTACGCTACAAACTGTACTTAATATCGATGACATTAATATATTATATGTCAGCGGCGAGGAGAGTGCCCACCAGCTTAAGATGCGTGCGCTGCGTATTGCACCCGAGCGTAACATTCACGACGACGAGGACAATGTGTCAATACTCTGCGAGAACTCCCTCGAGAATATCTTCAACACAATAAAGACCGTCAAGCCCGAGCTTGTCATCATAGACTCCATACAAACCATAGCAACCGAAGATGCCGACTCATCGCCAGGTTCGCTGACACAAGTGCGTGAGTGCGCATCAGCCCTTTTACGCTTTGCGAAGTCAAGCGGCGTACCGGTTATCCTCATCGGTCATATCACAAAAGACGGAAGCATAGCCGGCCCGAAGATTCTTGAACATATTGTAGATACCGTGATACAGTTTGAGGGCGACCAGCATCACATGTACCGCATACTTCGCTCTATAAAGAACCGATTCGGATCGACATCCGAACTGGGCATCTACGAGATGCAACAGACAGGCCTTCGTCAGGTCAGCAACCCATCAGAACTGTTGCTCACGAAAGATAATGAAGGGATGTCAGGTGTTGCGATATCAGCAGCCATCGAAGGCGTACGTCCTTTCCTTGTTGAGACGCAAGCACTCGTATCAACGGCAGCCTATGGCACGCCACAACGTTCGGCAACAGGCTTTGACCAGCGACGTCTGAACATGCTGCTTGCAGTTCTTGAGAAGCGCGTCGGTTTCAGACTTGCTCAGAAAGATGTTTTCATAAACATCGCCGGCGGACTTCGTGTCACAGACATGGCTATGGACTTAAGTGTCCTTGCCGCCGTCATCTCAAGTAATGTCGATACACCTATTGAAACCGGATGGTGTATGTGCGGGGAAGTAGGCCTTTCGGGTGAGGTGCGCCCAATAAACCGAATTGAGCAACGCATAGCCGAAGCTGAGAAACTTGGTTTTTCGGACATTATCATTCCGCAGTACAACACGAGCGGCCTTGACCGCAAGAAGTTCAGCCACATAAACATTCACCCAGTACGACGTGTAGAAGATGCACTACGAATGCTGTTCGGGTAAAACTTGCTGCGATTTACAATAATTTACTATTAAACAGACAATTAATACAGCGCTATTAATCACTAAGGAACAAGGCGTGGTTCAATATCTGATAGCCAATTTACATTATTGTCTCGTAAAGCAATTTGCATGTCTTAGTCTTGCACTTCAAACTTGCAAAAAACATGACAAAAACACGATGGCAAAACAACTGGTATCAGTTAAGGATTGTAAGTGCTGCCAATGACCGCCCAAGAAGTATTGAATGACGGCCTCATTGGTAGCGTTTGACAGCCTAAGATGCTACCGATTGGTTTTCTAACGTTTGTTAACAAAAACTGTAAGTAAATTATGTTAAAAACTTCCGAATTGTAAGTTCGGGGTTGGAAATATCAAAAATTTAAGGTGGCTTCTATTAATTCGCTTTGTCATATTTTGAGGTTATTTTCGAGATCAAAGTATCAACTTCTTGGAGGAGTTATGCGGGCATAACGACTGAACTTTTGGAACAGCGAGAGCAGAGTCAAGCTTGTTTGAACTATGCTGAGTCGTGACAAAAGTCAACAACGTTAAAGAGTTGACAGTTTGAGCCGAAAAGAATCCAAAAGATGGCAAAACGATATTAGCCCATAACTTGTTTATTTTATCGGTGGGAATTAATAGAACCCACCTTAAGACGGAAGCTACGCTTAGGTCAAAAGTAAGTATCATACACGCGACATAGCACAGGAGATAACATCAATTATGACGGCATCTGAACATGTTTCTGAAACGATTTCCTGCCTTTATTTATTTATTTTGCGAAATCATTATAAAATAATGCTTGAAATATTTGCTATATTGAGAAAAAATCTGTACCTTTGCAGAAAATTTGTTTTTGTTATGAAAATGATTTGTCTATCATCTGTTTACATCACCAAATTGCAGACATCATCCTCGTATGTATGCAATAAAGCAGGGCATTTACACTCATTTCCGTATCAAACATCATTAGTGACAACGCAAACATAGAGATATAAGGCATCATTGCTTTATGTCTCTATTGTTATATTTAAGCAAACTAAATCAACATCTTACCTATGTGCGGAATTGTAGGATACATTGGAACAAAACAGGCTTACCCTGTTCTCATCAAAGGTCTTAAACGACTTGAATACCGTGGTTATGACAGCGCCGGAGTTGCTCTGTTAAGCGACTCTGACAAGTTAAATATATACAAGGCGAAAGGCAAGGTATCTGACCTTGAGACCGTAGCCGGATCGAACGACGTCAGCGGAACACTCGGCATCGCCCATACACGCTGGGCAACACATGGCATGCCTTCAGAGGTTAATGCTCACCCACACGTCAGCCAGAGTGGCAACCTCACCATCGTACATAACGGCATCATCGAGAATTATGCCACACTGCGTGAGCAGCTGAAGAAGCGCGGATATACCTTCAAGAGCGAGACAGACACCGAGGTGCTTGTACAGCTAATAGAGTACGTCATGAGCATACGCAACGACTCACTTGCAGTCTCAGTACGTATCGCCCTGAAGCAGGTCATCGGTGCTTACGCCATTGCCGTCATCGACAAGCGTCACCCTGAGACAATCGTCGCAGCACGTAAGTCTTCACCGCTTGCTGTTGGTGTCGTAGAGGATAACAGCGAGTTCTTCCTCGGCAGCGACGCATCGCCGATAGCCGAATACACAAAGCACATCGTCTATCTTAACGATGAGGAGGTGGCTGTCATCGAGCGCAACAAACCGCTCAAGGTCATCGACCTCAACGGTGAAGAAGCAGAGGCAGAGGTAAAAGAGGTTAACCTCGACCTGTCAATGCTTGACCACGAAGGCTACCCGCACTTCATGCTCAAGGAGATATTCGATCAGCCAAAAGTACTTAAAGACTGTATGTCAGGACGTATCGTGGGATCATCGGCCAACCCTGTCGGCGCAGACGGTGAGTACGGCCCGATACAGGTAGTGCTCTCTGCCGTTCGCAATAACCGACGCCAGCTGCTGCGTGCCCGACGCATAGTTATAGTCAGCTGCGGTACAAGCTGGCATGCCGGACTCATCGGAAAGCAGCTCATCGAGCGCTTCTGCCGCATTCCGGTAGAAGTAGCCTATGCCTCTGAGTTCCGATACAGCAATCCTGTCATCGAGCCCGATGACGTCGTCATGGCAATATCACAGAGTGGAGAGACAGCAGACACACTCGCTGCCATTCAGCTGGCTAAGAAGCAAGGAGCTCTCGTCTTCGGTATCGTCAACGGCGTCGGCTCTTCAATAGCACGTGAGAGCGATACAGGTACATACATACACGTAGGTCCGGAGATTGGTGTAGCATCGACAAAGGCCTTCACAGGACAGGTCACAGTGCTCGCAATGATATCACTTGCTCTCGGTATGGCAAAGGGTACTGTCGAGCAGGACGAATACGAGGAGACTCTTCACGAACTGCTCCGCATCCCTAAGAAGATAGAGACGGTGCTGCTTCAGAACGACAAGATAAAGGCTATCTCGCAGAAGTACCGCTTTGCTCATAACTTCCTGTACCTCGGACGTGGCATGAACTACCCCGTCGCTCTCGAGGGAGCGCTCAAGCTGAAGGAGATATCATACATACATGCTGAAGGATATCCGGCAGCAGAAATGAAGCATGGACCTATTGCTCTTGTCGATGAGGAGATGCCTGTAGTCTTTGTGGCTACACACCACAGCCTCTATCAGAAGATTATCTCGAACATGCAGGAGGTCATTTCACGTCACGGACACATCATCGCCATCGTCACCGAAGGCGACGAAGAAGTCAAGAAGATGGTCGATGAGGTTATCGAAATACCACAGACGCTGAACAGCCTCGTACCATTGCTGTCAGTAATTCCGCTGCAGTTGCTGTCATATCACATAGCAGTTGCTAAGGGCCTCAACGTCGATCAGCCTCGTAATCTGGCTAAATCGGTGACTGTGGAGTAGTGAGGGTAGAGGGTAGAGTGCAGAGTATAGAGTGTAGAGTATAGAGTGTAGTGTGTAGTGTGTGACAATAACGAGTTAGTAAAGAAGACTTGCATTAGCATTCTGATTTATAATATTTTATTTGTGATTTCCTACACCGCTCCGACTCTTTGACTGTTGACTCCTAAAAGCATAAAAAAAGAACAACAAACACATATAAGATGAAGAATGTTACATTAGTCCTTCAGGACGGAACACAATTTCACGGGAAATCGTTCGGCTACGAAGCACCAGTAGCCGGCGAGGTGGTGTTCAACACAGCTATGATGGGATACCCTGAGTCGCTCACCGACCCTTCATATGCCGGACAGCTGATGACACTCACCTACCCTCTCGTCGGCAACTACGGCGTGCCGGCATTCACTATTGAGGATAACGGAATACCGACATTCATGGAGAGCGACCGCATCTACGCCTCGGCAATCATCGTCGCTGACTACAGCGAGAAGTACAGCCACTGGAATGCCAAAGAGTCGCTCGCCGAATGGCTCAAGCGCGAGAAAGTTCCTGGAATAACAGGCATCGACACACGCGAGCTGACAAAGGTGCTGCGTGAGCATGGTGTCATGATGGGCAAGATTCTCTTTGACGATGAACCTGACAACATTCCTGAGGCACAATACGAGGGCATCAACTTCGTTGATAAAGTGTCATGCAAGGAGATAATACGATACGCTGCTCAGCCGCAGGACTCAAACACGAAACCCGAAGACTGTCCTACAGCAGTACTCGTAGATTGCGGAGTGAAGGCTAATATAATAAGGTGTCTCATACGTCGAGGCGTTAACGTCATACGCGTTCCATGGGACTACGACTTCAATACACTCGACTTCGACGGCCTCTTCCTTGCCAACGGCCCTGGCGACCCTGACATGTGCCAGGCTGCCGTTGATAACATACGTAAGTTCATGGATGCTGAGGTCTTGGCCAACACTAAACAGACAACCGACACCCATATGCGTCCTATCATGGGCATATGCATGGGCAACCAACTGCTCGCAAAGGCGGCTGGCGCAACGATATACAAGCTTAAGTACGGCCACCGCTCACACAACCAGCCTGTACGCATGGTAGGAACAGACACCTGCTTCGTAACATCACAGAACCACGGATATGCCGTTGACAGCAAGACTCTGCCTGAAGACTGGGAGCCACTTTTCATAAACATGAACGATGGCTCTAACGAAGGCATACGCCATAAGACGTACCCATGGTTCTCGGCACAGTTCCACCCAGAGGCATGCTCCGGACCTGTTGACACTGAGTTTATGTTCGACAAATTTGTAGAGCTCCTTTAGAACAGCTAGAATATCTAGATTTTCTATAATAGATAGAACAACTGGACTTTATAGAATATCTAGGACATCTAGAACATCTAGATTATCTAGAAAACAAACAACAGACAAAACACAGAATGAAAGACAACAACATTAAGAAAGTTCTGCTCCTCGGTTCGGGAGCATTGAAGATAGGTGAGGCAGGCGAGTTCGACTACTCTGGCTCGCAAGCGCTGAAGGCGCTGCGAGAGGAGGGCGTCGAGACAGTGCTCATCAACCCTAACATCGCTACAGTACAGACATCAGAAGGTGTAGCCGACCAGATATACTTCCTTCCTGTGACACCTTACTTCGTGGAACGTGTGATACAGAAAGAACAACCTGACGGCATTCTACTCTCCTTCGGTGGACAGACAGCGCTGAACTGCGGCGTAGAGCTCTATAAGAGCGGTGTCCTTGAGAAGTATAACGTACGCGTTCTCGGAACACCTGTCCAGGCCATCATGGACACGGAAGACCGCGAGCTTTTCGTACATAAGCTCGACGAGATTGACGTCAAGACAATTAAGTCGCATGCCGTTGAGAACATTGAGGATGCACGTAAGGCAGCTGCAGAACTCGGATATCCTGTCATCATACGTGCCGCATACGCCCTTGGCGGACTTGGCTCAGGTTTCTGCGACAACGAGGAGGAGCTTGACAAACTCGCAGAGAAGGCTTTCTCATTCTCACCTCAGGTGCTCGTTGAGAAATCGCTGAAGGGCTGGAAGGAGATAGAGTATGAGGTTGTCCGCGACCGTTATGACAACTGCATCACCGTATGTAACATGGAGAACTTCGACCCGCTCGGCATTCATACCGGTGAGTCAATAGTTATTGCTCCGTCACAGACGCTCACAAACTCTGAATATCATAAACTTCGTGCTCTCGCCATAAAGATTATCCGCCACATAGGCATCGTCGGTGAGTGTAACGTACAGTACGCTTTCGACCCGCAGTCAGAAGACTATCGCGTCATCGAGGTCAACGCACGACTCTCACGCTCATCAGCCCTTGCATCAAAGGCAACAGGCTACCCTCTCGCTTTCGTCGCTGCAAAGCTCGGCATGGGATATGGTCTCTTCGAACTGAAGAACTCTGTGACAAAGACGACATCAGCATTCTTTGAGCCCGCACTTGACTATGTGGTATGTAAGATTCCACGTTGGGACCTCTCTAAGTTCCGTGGTGTGAACAAGGAGCTTGGCTCATCAATGAAGTCCGTAGGCGAGGTGATGGCCATCGGCCGTAACTTTGAGGAGGCGATACAGAAGGGCCTGCGTATGATTGGCCAGGGCATGCATGGCTTTGTAGAGAACAAAGAGCTTAAGGTAGATGATGTCAAGGAGGCTCTCCATGACCCTACCGACAAGCGTATCTTTGTCATTGCCAAGGCCATGCAGCGTAACATATACTCTGTTGACGAAATACATGAGATAACAAAGATTGACCGCTGGTTCCTGGAGAAGCTTCAGCACATCGTTGACATCGACACCGAGCTCCGCAAGTGTACGTCTATCAATGTCCTTGACAAGGCTCTCCTACGCGAAGCAAAGGTGTATGGCTTCACTGACTTCCAGATAGCTCGCGCCGTAGGCCTTGACAAGGAGATGCCTAACATGCATCAGGCACAGCTCGTAGTACGCTCACTGCGTAAGCAGTATGGCATCCTGCCTGTCGTAAAACAGATAGACACACTGGCTGCTGAGTATCCGGCACAGACAAACTACCTGTATGTCACATACGCAGGAGTAGCTCACGACATAAAGTTCGAGAATGACAAGAAGACGGTCATCGTACTCGGCTCGGGCGCTTACCGCATTGGTTCATCGGTAGAGTTCGACTGGTGTGGCGTTCAGGCACTTAACACCATCCGTAAGGCAGGCTACCGTTCTGTAATGATAAACTATAATCCTGAGACAGTATCAACGGATTATGACATGTGCGACCGCCTCTATTTTGACGAGCTGACCTTCGAACGTGTCATGGATATCATAGACCTTGAGACACCTCATGGCGTCGTCGTTTCTACTGGCGGACAGATTCCTAACAACCTTGCTATGAAGCTTGACCAGCAGAACGTCCCTATCCTTGGTACCACAGCAAAGGACATAGACAACTGTGAGGACCGTGCGCTCTTCTCATCTATGCTCAACCGAATCGGTGTCGATCAACCGGAATGGGAGGCTCTGACAAGTATGGACGACATGAACAGCTTCATCGAACGTGTAGGATTCCCTGTCCTCGTACGTCCGTCATACGTACTTTCAGGTGCTGCCATGAACGTCTGCTCGAACCGTGAGGAACTGGAGAAGTTCCTGCAACTGGCAGCGAATATCTCACAGGAACATCCTGTCGTCGTATCTAAGTTTATCGAACACGCTAAGGAGATTGATTTCGACGGCGTTGCCAAGGATGGTGAGATTGTTGCTTACGCTATCTCTGAGCATGTAGAGTTTGCAGGCGTCCACTCCGGCGATGCCACGCTGCAGTTCCGACCGCAGAAGCTTTACGTAGAGACAGTACGTCGAATAAAGCGCATCTCACGTCAGATAGCAAAAGAGCTGCACATCTCAGGACCATTCAATTGTCAGTATATGGCAAAGGACAACGACATCCTTGTCATAGAGACAAACCTGCGTGCATCACGCTCATTCCCATTTGTATCGAAGGTACTGAAGCTGAACCTTATCGACCTTGCTACAAAGGTCATGCTTAACCTGCCGTTCGAGAAACCTGACAAGAACCTCTTTGACCTTGACTATGTCGGTATAAAATCAAGCCAGTTCTCGTTCAACCGCCTGCAGGGCTCCGACCCTGTCCTCGGTGTCGATATGGCATCAACAGGCGAGGTAGGATGCATCGGCGACGACACCTCGTGCGCTCTCTTGAAGTCTATGCTCTCAGTAGGTCATCGTATTCCAAAGAAGACAATTCTGCTCTCTACTGGTACGACCAAGCAGAAGGCTGAAATGCTCGATGCAGCACATGAGCTCATCGAGCATGGATATGTCCTCTATGCTACAGGTGGCACGCATAAGTTCTTAACGGACAACGGCATAGAGTGTATAAAGGTATTCTGGCCTTCTGACGAAGGCAAGTACCCGCAGGCTCTGGAGATGCTCCATGAGAAGAAGATAGATATGGTTGTGAATATCCCTAAGAACCATACTGCCCGCGAACTTGACAACGGCTACAAGATACGTCGTGCCGCAATAGACCTGAACATTCCGCTGATAACAAACTCACGTCTTGCCAGCGCCTTCATACACGCTTTCTGCACCATGAAGCTTGAGGATATTGCCATAAAGTCGTGGAGTGAGTACTGTTAAACGAGGTACGAATTACAATGTTTGCCTTTCATGTTCAACAAGAAAGAATGTGGACAATAAAACACGAGAACATCGTTATTGCATAAAATTTACTAGTGAATTCTATACAACAGGCTAAAAACTGCGGCAAATTTACTAGTAAATTTTCAATAAGATGTATCACACTGCGACATTATCTACAAGACAGAAGATGATGACAGTGTTAATAACGCCACACGAAATCTTGCAGAACCGCTTTTTACTAACAAAACTCATGTAACTCCTAACTCGTGATTCGTAACTCAAAACAGTAGAATAAAACCAAGTAATTTGTAATTCTAAGAAATAAACTGAGTAACTCGTAATTCGCAACTCCAATAGTAGAAAGAAACAAAGTAATTCGTAATTCATAATTCGCAACTAATCATGATTGTTTCCCCTTCAATGCTGTCGGCAGATTTTCTGCACCTTGACAGTGACATAGAGATGATTAACAGCAGCGAAGCTGAGTGGCTTCACTGCGACGTAATGGACGGTGTCTTCGTACCTAACATCTCATTCGGATTCCCTGTCCTTGAGGCTGTAGCATCGAAGTGCACAAAGAAACTCGACGTGCATCTTATGATAGAACGGCCAGAGAAATTCATCAAGGAAGTGAAGGCATTGGGAGCATACATGATGAATGTCCATTATGAAGCATGCCCTCACCTGCATCGTGTAATACAGCAGATTCATGAGGCAGGCATGAAAGCGGCTGTAACACTCAATCCGCACACGCCTATTGCTGTTCTCGAAGATATTCTTCAGGACTTGGACATGGTGCTGCTGATGACCGTCAACCCAGGTTTCGGAGGACAGAAGTTCATAGAGCACAGTATTAACAAGGTACGTGCCCTGCGTAAGATGATAGATAGCCGCGGGCTGAAAACCTTGATTGAGGTTGACGGAGGTGTTAACGCAGAGACAGCGCCACGTCTGGCAGAAGCCGGTGTTGACGTGCTTGTCTCAGGATCGTATGTCTTCAAGGCAAAAGATCCTCTCGCTACGATAAAGCAACTTAAACAACTATAAAAGACGACAATGAAGAATCAGCTCAAGAAGGTGCTCGTACTTGGTTCGGGTGCTTTGAAGATTGGACAAGCAGGAGAGTTCGACTACTCCGGTAGTCAGGCATTGAAAGCGCTGCGTGAGGAAGGTATCAGCTCGGTACTCGTAAACCCTAATGTCGCTACCATTCAGACAAGCGATGGTATTGCAGACAAAGTTTATTTCCTTCCTATCACACCGCATTTCATCACAGAGATAATCAAGAAGGAACGTCCGGACGGCATCATGCTGGCATGGGGCGGACAGACAGGTCTTAACGTTGGTACAGCACTTTATCAGAGTGGAGTGCTTAAGGAGTACGGCGTGAAGGTACTCGGTACATCGGTAGAGGCCATCATGAACACCGAAGACCGTGACCTCTTCGTGAAAGAACTCAATAAGGTTGACCTTAAGGTTCCCGTATCGCAGGCTTGTGAGACTATGGACGAAGCTGTTGCTGCTGCACGTCGCATAGGCTACCCTATCATGATACGCTCGGCTTACGCCCTCGGCGGTCTCGGTTCTGGTGTATGTCCTACAGAGGAAGTCTTCAAGGAGATTGCTGAGTCAGCATTCACTTTCGCGCCACAGGTGCTTGTAGAGGAGTGTCTGAAGGGATGGAAGGAGATTGAGTTTGAGTGTATCCGTGATGCCAACGACCATTGCTTCACCGTTGCTTCAATGGAGAACTTTGATCCTCTGGGCATTCACACAGGCGAATCAATCGTCGTTGCTCCGACTTGCTCACTGACCGAAGAGCAGGTAAAGATGCTGCAGGACCTCACGATAAAATGTGTCCGTCATCTCAACATCGTTGGTGAGTGTAACATACAGTTCGCATTCAACGCTGAGACAAATGACTACCGTATCATTGAGATTAACGCTCGTCTCTCACGATCTTCTGCACTTGCCTCAAAAGCAACGGGTTATCCTCTTGCCTTCGTTGCTGCGAAGATTGCTCTTGGATATACTCTTGACGAGATTGGTGAGATGGGAACGACAAACTCAGCATACGTTGCTCCGTCACTCGACTATCTCATCTGCAAGATACCTCGTTGGGACCTCACCAAGTTCACAGGTGTCAGCCGTAAGATAGGCTCATCGATGAAGTCTGTCGGTGAGATAATGTCTATTGGCCGCTCATTCGAGGAGATGCTACAGAAAGGTCTCCGCATGATAGGTCAGGGCATGCACGGCTTTGTGGGCAATGACCATACCCGTTTTGAAGATCTTGACGAGGAACTTGCCAACCCTACCGACCTCCGTATCTTTGCAATAGCACAGGCTTTGGAAGAGGGTTATACCGTAACACGTATCGAGGAGCTGACAAAGATAGACCCATGGTTCATTGAGCGCATGAAGAACATCGTTGACTACAAGCATGTCCTTGAGGGATATAACGCCATCGAGGATGTACCTGCCGATGTTATTCGCAAGGCAAAGGTAATGGGCTTCTCTGACTTCCAGATCGCTCGTTTCGTCATAAAGCCTAAGAATGGTAACATGGAGAAAGAGAATCTTGCTGTCCGCAACTACCGTAAGAAGTTAGGCATCCTGCCTGCTGTAAAGCGAATACCTACTGTAGCCAGCGAGCATCCTGACCTCACCAATTACCTGTACATGACATACGCTGTCGAAGGCCATGACATCAACTATTATAATAATGAGAAGTCTGTCGTCGTACTCGGCTCAGGTGCTTACCGCATCGGATCCAGCGTAGAGTTCGACTGGTGTTCTGTCAACGCTGTAAACACGGCACGTAAACTGGGATACAAGTCCATTATGATTAACTATAATCCGGAGACAGTATCCACCGACTACGATATGTGCGACCGTCTGTACTTCGACGAGCTGTCATTCGAGCGTGTCCTTGACGTCATCGACCTTGAGAATCCTCGCGGTGTCATCGTCTCTGTAGGCGGACAGATACCTAACAACCTCGCAATGAAGCTGCATCGTCAGAGTGTGCCTATCCTCGGAACAAGTCCGGTCAGCATCGACCGTGCAGAAAACCGTGGTAAGTTCTCTGCCATGCTCGACAAGCTTGGCATCGACCAGCCTCAGTGGTCGGCTCTCACATCAATGGATGACGTCAAGCAGTTTGTTGAGCGTGTAGGATTCCCTGTCCTCGTGCGTCCGTCGTACGTCCTCTCAGGTGCAGCCATGAATGTCTGCTACGACTATGACGAACTGAAGCGCTTCCTGCAGATGGCGTCTGAGGTCAGCAAGGAGTATCCTGTCGTCATCTCACAGTTCATGACCGAGACCAACGAGATTGAGTTTGATGCCGTAGCACAGAACGGTGAGGTCGTTGAGTACGCTATCTCAGAGCATGTAGAATATGCCGGTGTCCACTCAGGTGATGCAACTATGGTATTCCCAGCACAGAACATATCGTTCGCTCAGGTACGTCAGATTAAGAAGATCTCACGCGCCATTGCTAAGGAGTTGAACATCTCAGGACCATTCAACATTCAGTATCTTGCTAAGGGACGTGACATAAAGGTCATCGAGTGTAACCTGCGCGCTTCACGCTCATTCCCATTCGTATCAAAGGTTCTGAAGCGTAACTTCATTGAGACAGCAACGAAGATTATGCTCGACGCTCCATATCAGAAGCCTGATAAGTCGGAGTTTGACATCGACCGCATGGGCGTTAAGGCATCGCAGTTCTCGTTCGCACGCCTTCAGAATGCTGACCCTATCCTTGGCGTTGACATGTCTTCAACAGGCGAGGTAGGATGCATGGGCGATACATACGAAGAGGCTCTCCTTAACTCAATGATTGCCACAGGTTATAAGATTCCGTCAAAGGACAAGGGAATCATGCTCTCAAGTGGTGGAGCGAAAGAGAAGGCAAGCCTCCTCGATGCTGCACAGGCTCTCGTAAAAGCCGGATATGTCGTCTATGCTTCAGAAGGCACAGCGAAGTATCTCAACGAAAATGGTGCAAAGGCTACTCCTGTAGCATGGCCTGACGACGAGAACTCACAGAACGAGAATGTCATGGACATGATTCACGATCATAAGTTCGACCTCATCGTCAACATCCCTAAGAACCACTCGAACCGTGAGCTTACCAATGGCTATAAGATACGTCGTGGTGCCATCGACCACAACATTCCGCTGATAACCAATGCCCGTCTGGCATCTGCTTTCATCGAGAGCTTCTGCGCTATGGGCGAAGATGGTTTGCAGATTAAGTCATGGCAGGAATACGCTAATTAATGATGAATAATGAAGGATGAATGGTTAATGATGAATGATAAATGATAAATGATAAATGATAAATGATGAATGATAAATGATAGATGATGAATGGTTAATGATGAATTGAGATTATAGATTCACATTATACTCATGAATTCTCTTCGTGATTTTCATTATCAACATCGCTCAACATTCACCCTTCATCCTTCGCTTTTAATTTCACACTCAAGGTGGGACCTATTAATTATCACCTTAACATTTAACACTTTAAGCCTTTAAGCAAAGAAAATCTAACATACAAACAAATGAATCTAAAGACACGTCTCATCATCATGAACTTCCTACAGTTTGCTGTGTGGGGAGCTTATCTAACAAGTATGGGAACATACCTCGCCGGTGCTGGTTTTGGTTCTATCATCGGCTGGTTCTACTCTATCCAAGGCATCGTCAGCATCTTCATGCCAGGCATCATGGGCATCGTTGCCGACCGCTGGATGCAAGCCCAGCGACTGCTGTCACTCTGTCATCTCACAGCAGGAGCTTTCATGGCTGCTGCAGGCATATATGGTATGCAGGCTGATTGTCAGATTGGTGTACTGTTCACGCTATATGCTATCAACGTAGCATTCTATATGCCAACACTTGCGTTGTCCAACTCCGTAGCTTTCAATGCTCTGACGAAGGCTAATATGGATACAGTAAAGGATTTCCCTCCCATCCGTGTCTTCGGAACCATCGGTTTCATTTGTACCATGTGGATTGTAGACCTTTGCGGGCTACAACCAACAAGCCAGCAGTTCATTGTATCAGGAGCAATAAGCATCGTGCTTGCGGCATACGCTCTTACCCTCCCCGCTGCACCTATTAAGGAAGTACTTCCTAATGGCGGACGCCCTGCTGGTTTCGTGCAGGCCCTCGGACTTGATGCTTTCAAGCTTTTCAAGCAGAAGGAGATGGCTATATTCTTCATATTCAGTATGTTGCTCGGTGTTTCGCTACAGATAACAAATGGCTATGCCAACCCATACATCACATCATTCCAAGGCATAGCAGAATATGCGGACACCTTCGGAGCTCAGCATGCTAACATACTCATCTCGCTATCACAGATAAGCGAGACATGCTGCATACTCCTGATACCATTCTTCCTGAAGCGCTTCGGCATAAAGCGCGTCATGATGATAGCCATGGCAGCATGGGTACTCCGTTTCGGACTCTTTGGCACTGGCAACCCAGGCAACGGAGTATGGATGTTCGTCCTATCATGCATCGTCTATGGCGTAGCTTTCGACTTCTTCAACATCTCGGGTGCCCTATTTGTCGATAAGAGCACAAATGCTGATATCCGCTCATCAGCACAGGGCCTGTTTATGATTATGA
>R03__coassemble_861_pt1 | contig 15852 bp, 13 predicted proteins | sample R03__metabat2_low_PE_024 | metagenome-assembled genome bin R03 | reverse complement strand
TCTATAATTTTTGACAAAAAAAAGTTCAGTTAAGTCAGAGTGTGCAGGTTATAGCTGGGGTATTCTCTTGTAATGTGGTAAAAAAACATATTAAAATATTTGGCAATATGAAATAAAGTTCGTATATTTGCACTCGCAAATTATAATGCAAAAAAAACGGAGCCATTATGCCACTGACAGAATCACACGAGAGATTCATCAACTTCTACACAGATTTCGCATTCAAGAAACTGTTCGGTACCGAGATGAACAAGGAACTGCTCATCAGCTTCTTGAACGAGCTGCTGCGTGGAAAAGAAGTAATCACAGACCTCACTTACCTCAATGTGGAACACCTTGGTGCTAATGCAGCTAACCGTAAGGCTGTATTTGATGTTTATTGCGAGACACCGAATGGAGAAAAGATCCTCGTAGAGATGCAGAAGGCAGAACAACAGTATTTCATTGACCGCAGTATATACTACAGCACATTCCCAATTCAGGAGCAGGCTACGAAAGGCAATTGGAATTTTGAATTGAAGCGCGTATATACCATCGGTATCCTCAACTTCATCTTTGACACAGAGAACGAGGATAAGTACGTACATATAGTCAAGATGATGGAGACAGACACGAACGAGATATTCTATGACAAGCTGACATACATCTATCTTGAAATGCCAAAGTTCAGAAAGACAGAAGAACAACTTGTAACTGTCTTTGAGAAGTGGCTCTATGCTATTAAGAACCTTGCCACGCTGATGGAACGCCCCAAAGCTATGCAAGAGGCAATCTTTGAACGTCTGTTCGAACAAGCTGAGATAGCAACATTTTTACCTAACGAGCTCTACGACTACCGCGAAAGCCAGAAGGATTTCTGGGACTTATTCGCTGTTACAGAGACAGCAGAAAACCGCGGTCGGGAAGAAGGCCGTGCAGAAGGCATACAGCAAGGCATACAGCAAGGCATAGAGCAAGGCATACAGCAAGGCATAATCAACAGTGCAAAGGCATTTCTTTCACAAGGCGTCCCAAGGGATGTCGTTCAGAACACTCTATGCCTTACGGATGAACAGATGAAGGCATTATAGGTAGGTTTATAGGTAGGTTATATTAATTCCAACCGTTACAGTATTCACAAAATAAAGAAATCCCGAATGGCGTGATGTCCATCCGGGATTTATTGCGTTTTATGCGTATTACTTCAGGTGAATTCTATTAATTCCTACCTTTACTTTGAAACGAGTGCCATAGTATCGCTGGCAATCATCAACTCCTCGTCGGTAGGGATGACAACGACCTTTACCTTTGAGTCAGAAGTAGAGATGACAGCCTCCTTACCACGGATGCCGGCATTTACTTCCTTATCAATCTTGATGCCCATGAACTCAAGTCCCTCGCAAGCAGCCTCACGCATGCTGGTTTGGTTCTCACCGACACCGGCTGTAAAGACGAGGACGTCGATGCCGCCCATTGCTGCTGCGTAAGCACCGATGTACTTCTTTACGCGGTAGAAGTACGACTCCTGAGCGATGACAGCCTTCTCCTCGCCTGCCTTGGCAGCATTCTCAACGTCGCGCATGTCACTGTATCCGCAGAGACCGGCAACACCTGACTTCTTGTTCAAGAGGTTAGAGATGCCGTCAGCGTCAAGGCCGAGCTTCTTCTGGATGAATGTTACGGCACCGCCGTCGATATCGCCTGAGCGGGTACCCATCATGACGCCCTCCAGTGGAGTGAGGCCCATGGTCGTGTCAACGCACTTGCCGTCAACGACAGCTGCCAGCGAACCACCGTTGCCGATGTGTGCTGTAACCATCTTGCAGCCCTGCTGTGGGATGCCGAGGAACTCGCATGCGCGCTTGCTGACATAGCGATGAGATGTTCCGTGGAAGCCGTAGCGACGAACACCGTACTTCTCGTAGAGCTCGTAAGGTACTGCATACATGTATGCCTTGGCAGGCATGGTCTGATGGAATGCTGTGTCGAAGACGCCAACCTGTGGCAGGCCAGGCATCAACTCAGAGACAGCATTGACGCCCTTGAGGTTTGCTGGGTTGTGCAGAGGTGCAAGGTCAGAGACTGCTGTGAAGGCGTCGATGACCTCAGGAGTTATGACAACCGACTCAGCGAACTTCTCGCCGCCGTGCACCATACGGTGTCCTACAGCGTCAATCTCATCAAGTGACTTGATGACACCTATCTCAGGATCGGTAAGGAGAGAGAAGATGAACTTCACACCCTCAGTATGCTCAGGGATGTCGTGCATGATCTGCTTCTTCTCGCCGTTAGCGAGCTTAACCTTTACGAAAGCGTTGTCGAGGCCGACACGCTCAGCGCCACCCGATGTCATGACGCTGTTGTCATCCATGTTGTACAGCGCGTACTTGATAGATGATGAACCACAGTTTAATACTAAAATTTTCATGTAGTAAATGAAGAATGAAGAATGAAGAATGAAGAATGAAGAATTGATATTACCTATTCATGCAATAGCAAACAAAGTCAAAGTTGTTGACCAGAAAATGGTAAATCATCATCTTCTACTTCATTTCTCTCATTCATTTTTTTATTAATGTTATATTTGTTTTTGACAGTTTTTATAGACGAGACAAGCATTGCTATTAGTTCGCTGCAATCAGCTGACATACTTTCAAATTCCTTGTCGGTTATGAAATTAGTGTCATAAAGAAGATTAAGCCAATTCATTGTCTCGTTAGCTTCCTTCAAAGCGATAGAAAGTTTCGAAACGAAGTCCGAAGGACTCTGAGCGAATTCTGATTCATGGACATTAGCAGAGATAGAAGTTCCCGATTTCAGAACCTGCTGATATATTGTCTTCAATCTCCAGTCATCAGCAGAAAGATGAAGGAACATCTTGACGATGCGTACAGCAAAAGCATAACTCTTGACATGCAACACAGAACCTTCTCTTTTGTAATGAATCATAAATCAGCAATGGTAATATTCATTCTTCATTCTTCATTCTTCATTCTTTATTTTCAATCACTTTGCGTCCATTGCCTGACAAGCGGTGATGGCAACGAGGTTGACGATGTCTTCGACAGAGCAGCCGCGAGAGAGATCGTTTACTGGGCGTGCGATACCCTGAAGGATTGGGCCGAGAGCTGTGGCGCCACCGAGACGCTGAACGAGCTTGTATGAGATGTTACCAACCTCGAGACATGGGAATACGAGAACGTTTGCCTTGCCTGCAATCTCTGAACCTGGAGCCTTCTTCTGACCTACCGATGGCACGAGGGCAGCATCTGCCTGCAGCTCACCGTCAATCTTCAGCGATGGATCAAGTTCCTTAGCTATCTTTGTTGCCTCTACAACCTTATCGACAACCTCATGCTTTGCCGAGCCCTTTGTAGAGAACGATGTCATAGCGACACGTGGCTCTGCGAAGCCGGCTACCGAGCGAGCTGTCTGTGCTGTGCAGACAGCAATCTGTCCGAGCTGGTTAGCGTCAGGCATTGGTGTTACGGCAACGTCGGCGAAGACCATTACGCCATTCTCACCATACTCTGGCTTGTCTGTAATCATGAGCATAGCACCGCTGACGCATGTTATGCCAGGAGCTGTCTTGATAATCTGTAGTGCAGGGCGCAGTGTGTCGCCTGTTGTTGAGAGGGCGCCAGAGATCTGTCCGTCGGCACCTTCTGTCTTGATAATCATGCAGCCGAGGTAGAGTGGGTTCTTAACGAGCTCGCGAGCCTGCTCTATTGTCATGCCCTTCTTCTTGCGGAGCTCAGCAAGCAGCTGTGCATACTCTTCGCTCTTCTCGCAGTTCTCTGGGTCGATGAGAGTAGCCTTGTCAATGTGGGTAAGGCCCTTCTCAGCAGCGAGAGCGTGAACCTTCTCAGGGTTGCCGATGAGGATGAGGTCGGCGATGTCCTGCTCGAGCACGATGTCAGCAGCAGTCAGTGTACGCTCCTCTTCTGCCTCAGGGAGCACGATGCGCTGCTTGTTAGCCTTTGCACGCGCAATAATCTGTTCAATTAATCCCATAGTTTTTAGATTTTTGTTTTTAGTTATTTGATTGTAATATGATGTATATTCGGTTTTAGACTACAAAAGTACAAAAAATAAAGTGAACTGCAAAAGCAATTCACTTTTTTTATACAATTATTTTATTTTTATGCGTGTGCGCGTGAGGATAGTGTAGCAGGATGATTGTCCGAGATCGGACAATTTTACGGTTCTTAATCCGTTATTGCGTTAGTGGGAATTCTGTACTTTGCCAGCTGCGTTGTTCCATAATCCGTGTTTTTGAAAACAGGAATATCACAAATACAGCCGAATCGCGTTTTGACGGCAAGATAGGGCTGCTTACCTCACTCTTCGTGACGACATCATGAGTTTGCAGAGGCGGTCCTGGAATATTCTTGACTCAGCCACAGGCGATTCGGTGTTTATTATAGAGAACACATACCAGTGGTCATCGCGTCCGTGCAGATAGCCGGCGAGCGACGAAGCGCCTATGGTGACGACGGTGCCTGTCTTGCAGAATATGCGTCCGCGATATTCCGGTTGCTGCATGCGTGACAGCAGCGAGCCACGTCTGACACCGTCATCAGGCGATGCGAGCGCCTCCTTCATGAAGTAGTCGCGCATCTGCCGGTCGGCGTATGCATACTTAAGCATATCGACGAGGAACGATGCGGTCATGCGGTTGAGAGGCGACAGTCCGCTGCCATCGTTTATTACGAAGCCATCCATGACGTGTGTCGAGTCTTTGTCGAATACCTGACGGAGGAATCGCTCGCTGGCATGCTCTATGTCCCAGTGCGAGCGGTGGTCGCGTATCACACCAGTCTTATAATCAACATGATAGAGCACAGCCTCTGCCTTGATATTCGAACTGTGTATCATCATCGGCGTGATGACATTACGCAGACTGTGACTCTCTGATGCCACATAGTGGTATTTGCCCTCGGGGCGCACGCTGTTGTCTGCCTTGAACGTGATGCCGTTCATGCGTAGCGTGGCAAGGAGGTTCCGCTCGATGTACTTACGTCCTCTCATCAGCAGCGGTGTCTTGTGGTAAGGGATGTCCCAGGTCTTTGTCGAAGGGTGAGAACCGAGTGTGTCCTCACGTGCCAGCGTGAGGTATAGCTTTCCGCGGACATAGCGAATGCCTCGGTTACGCATCTGCTTTGCCAGTCCGTCGAAGGTCTCGCACAGCGGGTCGTCGTCGGCCATGAGCAAGAGGTTGCCACATAGCGTGTCGCGCTTCAGCTGTCCCTTGACGAGCAACGACTCGTTATAGCGGTAGTCAAGTCCAAGCTTCTTGACCGCTGTTATTGCCGTCGCAATCTTCATGCACGATGCCGGCGGCAGCAACTGCTGTTCGTGCAGGGCATATACCTGCTGATGAGTAGTGAGGTCATAGACGCAGATGGCTATCTTGCTGGTATCCAGACGCATAGGAATGTGCATAAGGCTGTCCAGACGTTGAGACATCTGCTTTGTCTCAGCAAGCGACTGCTGTGTGATGTTGACAACCTCCGTGCTGTCTTTTTCCTCGCTGCCGTCAGTCGTCGAACCACCCGTAAACAGTGATACGATAGCCGCGATGGCGTAGTACATGCATGCTAAGAAAGCCGCAACGGCAAGGAGGAAGACCGTCACGCGGCCCCAATGAATACGGTATCTTTTCTTTCCCATATGGTGGGCTCTATTAATTCGCTTTGATATATTTGCGAGAGATTTTCAGAATCAAAGTGGCAGAAGCTTGAAGGAGTTATGCGGGCATAACGACAGAAAGTCCTGGCAGTTTGAACTGAAAAGATACGCAAAGATGGCAAAACGTCAAACACATTAATTAAGTTAAATATTACGGTGGGAATTAATAGAACCCACCATTGGTTATCGCTTTGTGAACAGTTCTTCGGTAAGCAACGACTCGAGCTTCTCGGCAGAGAGACGCAGCTTGAACTCACCCTTCATAGCCACCGAGATACGCCCTGTCTCCTCAGAGCATATAATGGCTATGGCATCGGAATCCTGTGACATACCAAGTGCTGCACGGTGTCGGAGACCCAGTTCCTTTGGGATGTCGAGGTTGTGAGAGACAGGCAGTATGCATCCTGCAGCTGCTATGCGCTTCTTGCGGATAATCAGTGCTCCGTCGTGAAGTGGTGAGTTCTTGAAGAAGATGTTCTCAATGAGACGCTGGTTGATGAGGGCATCGATGGTGTCACCCGTAGAGATGATGTCGTCAAGTGGTGCGCTGCGCTCGATGACGATGAGTGCGCCGATCTTCTGACGTGCCATGTTCATGCATGCCATGACGACAGGCATGATGGCCTTCTTGTCGGCAGCATCGTCGCTGTGCCGCTGCGAGAAGATGTGCCACAGGCGACCCATACGCTGGTGTGCGCCAAGCGAATACAGGAACTTGCGTATCTCCTCCTGGAACAGGACGATGATAGCAATGACGCCTACGCTTACCAACTTGTCGAGGATGCTGCCCAACAGGCGCATCTCAAGAACCTGACTGACGAAGAGCCAGACAACGATGAACACCATGATGCCTATGAAGACGTTCAGCGAACGCGACTCGCGCATCAGACGGAAGATATAATACAGCAACAGAGCGACAAGTATGATGTCGACAATGTCTTTAATGGAGATATCTATAAACACAGCGTATGGAATTACAAATTACACATTACGAATTACTTAGTTTTACTTTATTAGGTACGATTTACGAGGTACAAGGTACGAGGCTTTATATTAATTAAGTACGAATTACGATGTGCAAGGTACGAGGCTTTACATTAATTAAGTACGAATTACGAGGTACGAATTACTTGGTTCCATTTTACTCATTGGGCGAAGCCAATTGCCATCATGACCGATGCCTATTCTTTCTGAAGCTTGGCTAATAGCCGTACACACTCCACAGCCTCGCGGACATCGTGGACACGCAGTATGGCAGCGCCGCGTTCGAGGGCGAGAGTGTTGATGACGGTAGTGCCGTTGAGTGCTTCATCGGCCGATGTGCCGAGCGTCTGCCATACCATGCGCTTGCGTGAGACACCCACAAGGAACGGCAGACGGAACGTGTCAACAAGGCGTTGCTGTGCACCGAGCACCTCGAAGTTCTGCTCAAGCGTTTTCCCGAAGCCATAGCCGGGGTCGAGGATGATATCCTCTGCTCCGTATTCCCGCAAGCGGTTGATTTCCTGACTTAGCCATGTCAGCGTGTCAGCGGCTGTCGGCTGACTTGCCATAAGGACGTATGGCACGTGCAGACGAGCTATGGTGCGGTACATCTCGCTGCGTCCCGACGGCTCAAGGCTGTGCAGCTCGCGGTTCTCAGGAGCACCGACGTCGTTGATGATGTCTACCCCGAAGTCCTCAACAGCCATCCTGGCCACCGATGGGCGGTAGGTATCTACGCTGATAAATGGGCGTTGGGTGTTGGGTGTCGGGTGTTGGGCGTTGGGTGAAGGGGTATGGGTGGTGGATGTTGGGTGATGGGTGATAGCGTCTTTTACTATGGGCAGGGCGAAGCGGAGACGCTGCATCTCCTCGGCTTCGGTAACGAATGTCCCGCCAGGACGTGTTGACATGCCGCCGACATCAATGATGGTGCCGCCTTCAGCGATAATTTCGTGAACGCGTCGAGCTATCTCGTCGGCTGTCTGCTGGCGCGAACTGGCATAGAAAGAGTCAGGCGTACAGTTGAGTATTCCCATCACCTCAGGATGACGGATAATATGCTTCTCGCCTTTGATATTTAGCTCGTAATGCATCACCGGTTATAAGTTTTGTGCAAAATTACTGAAAATTTACGACAAATCGTAACATATTTGGAAAATTATTCTTAATTTTGCAATCAATTACATCTTTTGGTGGGTTCTATTGATTCGCTTTGACATATTTGCGAGAGATTTTCAGAACCAAAGTGACAGAATCTTGAAGGAGTTATGCGGGCATAACGACTGAGAGTTCTGACAGTTTGAACTGAAAAGATACGCAAAGATGGCAAAAAGGTCAAATCCCACATTTTACTAATTATAAACGTCGGGAATTAATAGAACCCACTATAATTTATGGAAATAGCAGAACTATACAAGATATTCTGCGAGCATCCGGTGATTACCACCGATACTCGCGACTGCCCAGAAGGCAGTATCTTCTTCGCCCTGAAGGGTGCAACATTCAATGGTAACCAGTTTGCTGTCAAAGCCTTGGAGCAAGGCTGTGCGTATGCCGTCGTTGATGAGGAGGTGTCTTGCGAGCATTCGCAAAGCCGCATACTGCGTGTCGATGACGTCCTCACAGCATTGCAGCAGCTCGCCTCGTACCATCGCGAACAACTCGGCTCGCCTGTCATTGGCGTCACCGGAACCAACGGCAAGACGACCACGAAGGAGCTTATCTCTGCCGTACTCTCTGAGAAATACAACGTGCTCTTTACGCAGGGTAACTTCAATAACCACATCGGTGTGCCAAAGACGCTGCTCCGTCTGACTGCGGAACATGACATTGCGGTCATCGAGATGGGTGCCAACCACCCGGGCGAGATAAAGACGCTCGTCAATATCGTACACCCCGACTGCGGCATCATAACAAATGTCGGCCGTGCACATCTTGGGGGCTTCGGCTCGTTTGAGGGCGTAAAGAAGACTAAGGGAGAGCTGTATGACTTCATTCAAATGAAGAATGAAGCATTAAGAATGACGAATTATGGTTTGCAAGGAAATGCTATCTTCATCAACAACGACAGCGACGACCTGCTTGAGATGGCAGCACAGCGAGAGCTACACCTTATTAAATATGGTACTCACGAGGCCGACGGACTGAAGGTTCAGGGTGAGGTAATCGAGTGCGCGCCATTCCTTACCTTCCAATGGAAGCAGCAAGGAGGCGCGATGCAGCGTGTCGAGACGAAACTGATAGGTGACTATAATATATATAATATGTTAGCGGCTGCAACGATAGGACTTACCTTCGGCGTTACAGAAGAGCAAGTATGTCACGCCCTGACAAACTATACTCCGTCGAACAACCGTTCGCAACTCACCGTCACCGAACATAACAAACTCGTCGTCGATGCTTACAACGCTAACCCGACATCTATGGCTGCTGCCCTCAACAACTTCAAGGCAATGGCCGTTGACGGCAAGATGTGTATCCTCGGCTCTATGGGTGAGCTTGGCGACGTGTCTTACGACGAGCACATGAAGGTAGTCAATCAGCTTAAGGAAATTAAGAATGATGAACTAAGAAATAAGAATTATGACATGCAGGTGTGGCTTGTCGGCGATGAATTCGCAAAGACTGGTCATCCGTTCCGTCAGTTCGCAAACGTCGAGGAGGTAAAGGTCGCCATCGCTGCCGAACAGCCTAATGGTAAGTATATACTCATCAAGGGCAGCAACTCTCAGAAGCTCTTCCAGTTGCCGGAGCTGCTATAAGACAATGCATTTGGCATAAGAAGTGATTTTTACGATTTAATTTGTGATTTATATTTACAAATCAAATACTCAACACATATTTACGATGAAAGCAATCTTACTCTCTGCCTGCCTTGCCTTCAGTATGACAGCCTCGGCAGATAATACAAAAGTGCAGACGGCACGCTATGCCGGACCGTTCAATATTAAGAGTCCTGTTGTGCTGGACAGTCTTAACAATAAACAGGAGAAATACTCCACAGACAAGCTCCTTGATACTCCGCTGTCACTATCTGCAGCTGATAACGCTGCTGAGCAGAGTCTCAGCACGCTGAATCTGCAGAAGGGTACGCTTAACCTCGTTAGCTTTGACGTCAACACGACATCGTATGTAAAGAGCGGAGTGGAGGTAAAGGGTACTAAATTATATAAGGTGTATGCCGACGGAAAGGAACTGCAAGGCGATGCGGCGCTGCAACCAGGCTATCACACCATGGCTGTCAAGTTCATTGCCGACTCTGCTGCTATCGTCATCGCGCTCAAGAACGCCAAGCTGACACTATCAAATGACACGAAGCACGCCTTCACTCTCAACGAGAATTTTGGTACGAGGGTGCTCCGCGAAAGCTCTCTCTCTCCTTCCGGACGCTACTGCATCGTTACCTACGACTGGTTTGACACCGACCTGAAACGTCATTCTGAGTCTATGCTCTGCGACCTGAAGACCGGCCAGAAGCGCGAGATTGAGAAGCGCGCCACATGGATGCCTCGTACCGAGAAGTACTACTACACCGAGAAGGACGCTGGCAAGATACGCCTACTTGCTGCCGATCCTGTCACAGGTAGTATCACGACTCTCTCCAACAATATCCCTGGCGAGATGTTCATGATGTCTCCTAACGAAGACTTCCTTATTATAAGTGACTCAAAGGAAGGACCGAAGAAAGAGGACGGAGTATTCGAAATAGTACACCCTGACGACCGTCAGCCAGGTTGGCGTACACGTTCTGCAATATCACGCTTTGACATCAAGACCGGTTTCACACAGCCGTTGCTCTATACTTACCACAGCGTCTATGCCGAGGACATCTCGCAAGACGGCAAGCACCTGCTTGTTGCTGTTGCTGATCAGGACTCTCTGACGGCGCGTCCTACAACACTACAGACCATCTACGACTTCAATCTGGAGACCCTCAGCATGAAGAAACTCGTTGAGAAAGATGGTTTTATCAATGGTGGAATATGGGCAAGAGGCACCGATTATGCAGTCTTCTATGCCAGCCCTGAGTCATTCCACGGCATCGGCAACCGTGTGCCTGAAGGCAAGACACCAAGCATGATTGACTGTCATCTCTACGTTATGGATACCAAGACGCTTGATGTAAAGCCTGTTACGGCTGATGACAAAACGAGTGTCACAAGCATTGCATACTCGCAGGCTGATGGCAACGTGTATTACATGGCAGAGAATGGTGACTCGGTAAGTCTTTATCGCATGGACATGAAGACATTCAAGTCGGTACGCATAGCACAGCCGCTGGAGGTGCTTAATGGGTTTGACATCGCCTCACGTGGTGGGAATATAGCCGTCTATGGCTCGTCGGCATGCGTGCCTTATGAGGCTTATAACATCACGACACCTGCCTCAAAGCCTAAGGCAACACGCATCCTTGCCCCTAACGCTGACTTCTTTGCTAATGTGAAGTTAGGCACTGTGAAGCCTTGGAAATTTACTTGCTCACGTGGATATGACGTGACGGGCTTCTACTATCTGCCTGCCGATTTCGATTCGTCTAAGAAATATCCTGTCATCGTTGATTACTACGGCGGCTGCTCGCCAACATCACGCCGCTTTGGCGGTGGCAGTCATTATCCTGCACACTATTGGAATGCCCTCGGATACATCGTCTTTGTCGTCAATCCGTCAGGTGCATCAGGATTCGGACAGGAGTGGGCATCGCGTCATGTTAACACTATGGGCGAAGGTCCGGCACAGGATATCATTGACGCTACACGCCAGTTTGCCAAGGATATGCCGCAGGTCAATGCAGACAAGATAGGGTGTGTAAGTGCCTCTTATGGCGGCTTCATGACTCAGTATATGCTGACGAAGGACAATCCGTTTGCCTGTGGCATCTCGCATGCCGGCATCTCTGACCATACATCTTATTGGGGCGAAGGCTATTGGGGCTATTCCTACAGTGAGGTGAGTGCTGCAAACAGCTATCCATGGACACGTAAGGACTTGTTTGTTGACCGTTCGCCGCTGTATAATGCCGACAAGATAAAGAAGCCGTTGCTGTTCACACACGGCACAGCAGATACCAATGTGCCTATCGGCGAATCCATTCAGATGTACACGGCACTACGTCTTCTCGGCACGCCGACAGCATTCGTGCAGGTAGAGGGTGAGAACCACGGCATCATGGACCCTACGAAGCGCACCAAATGGATAAACACTATGGCCGCATGGTTCCAGCATTGGCTGCAGGACGATGACTCTTGGTGGAACGCTATCTACACACCGAAGAAGCTGTAAAACCGTTACTAACTATTAAGGACGTTAGGAAGTATGGAGGTGAAAAGTAAGAGGTCGCGTAGCAAGCAATTCACTATTTGCTTTTCACTTCCATACTTTTTCGTTTCCTCACTTTAGTCCTTGTATATTATTTGTCCGATATCGGACAATTATTTTCTTGCCCTTATCACCCAGAAGCACACTATCCCGATGACTGCGGCCAGTGTGCAACCTATGGAGTTAGCAAGGAAGTCAAGCCATTCGCCAGAACGGCGGCCGCCAGTGCAATAGGCCTGGCCAAGCTCGATGATGCCACTCATCACGACAGGGGCAAGCCATGTCCACGTGAGGATATGCACCCAACGGGGCTGCTCATCCTTGCGTACGATATGCATTGCCTTAGGCGGAAACAGCTCGCGATGGTTTCTGAAGTATTCCAACCATATAGTGAGGCATGTGCCAAGGTACATTGCTATATGCACCCACTTGTCTATCAGCGAGACATTACTAAGCGGAGTTTCGGGCACATCCATGAAGCAAAGCACCCATATAACGACGATATAGGTGATAGAAACAGGGTATTTTCTGACTTTTTTTAGCATTTCGTTCATCTTTATTGCAATTTTGATGCAAAATTAGATATTTTTTTGTAATTTTGCAAGCAAATCATCATAAATTGCACCGTAGTGCATGTCTGCAGTGCATGAAATAGGAAATATAATGAATAACGAAAGAAATACATTCAGCGGTTCGCTCGGCTTTGTCCTCGCGGCAGCAGGTAGTGCCGTGGGCCTTGGCAACATCTGGCGCTTTCCCTTCCTTGCTGCACGTGACGGGGGAGGGTTGTTCCTTGTCATATATGTTATCCTTGCCGTGACATTCGGTTTCACTCTGCTCATTACAGAGGTTGCCGTAGGACGCCGTTCAGGTCAAGGACCGCTGACGGCCTATGGCTATTTCCATAAGAAATGGGCTTTCGTGGGGTTGTTCTCATTCATTGTACCTTATTTTATATATCCGTACTATTGTGTCATCGGTGGCTGGGTGCTTAAGTATCTGATGACATATTGCGCCTTCGACAGTCAGGCCGCGGTCAGCGACGGCTACTTCACAGGGTTCATATCCCAGCAGTGGGCACCGCTGTTCTTTATGACCGTCTTTGCTGTCATGTGCTTCTATATAGTGTATAAAGGTGTGGAGAAAGGCATTGAGAAGTATTCGCGCATCATCATGCCGGCATTGCTGTTCCTTGTCATTGCTATCTGCGTGTACTCTCTCTTTATCAGCCATACCGACCCAGCGACAGGTGAGACACGTACAGGACTTGACGGAGCGGCATTCTACTTTATCCCGAGCTTTGAAGGGTTGACATTACATAAGTTCCTGATGATAACCCTTGATGCTGCCAGTCAGCTGTTCTTCTCGTTGTCAATAGCTATGGGCATCATGGTGACATACGGCTCGTACATGAAGAAAGACGTCAACCTCGGCAAGGCAATTGATAACATTGAGGTGTTCGACACTATGATTGCTATACTCGCGGGCCTGATGATTATCCCTGCTGTCTATGTCTTCATGGGTACTGAAGGCATGTCGGCAGGTCCCGGCCTGATGTTTGTCGCTCTGCCTAAGGTATTCAACTCGCTCGGTGCCTTCGGCGAGATATTCGGCATGGCATTCTTCCTTATGGTGACATTTGCAGCCCTGACAAGTGCTGTCAGCATCCTTGAGGCTACTGTCTCAAGCTGTATGGACAAGTGGGGGTGGAGCCGTAAGAAGGCCGTCACTATCATGGGAGGCACGGGATTCCTGTGGTCCATACTCGTATGTCTTGGATACAACGTCCTGTACTTTGAGGTAACGCTGCCCAACGGAGCTACCGGACAGATTCTTGACATCTTCGACTATGTCACCAACAATCTGCTCATGCCAACACTGTCGATACTCACATGCATACTCTTCGGGTGGGTAGTCAAACGTGACTTCCTCATTGGCGAGATGCGTCTCAATGGCTACAGCTTCCATCGCAAATACATGTATATCGTCATGTTACGCTTCGTGGTTCCTGTCATCCTTACCGTTCTGCTGTTAGGAGCGTTTGGATTGTACTAAGCAACGGCATCAACCACACCTTATATATTATCATTTCGCAAGTTATGAAGCTGCAAGATTTCGTTGACATCATAAAGGCCGACAGGCAGATAGCTATCGGAGTCCTTGTCATCCTTGTCGCGGGAATTACGGTGTTCTATTTTGCACGTGACAGAAAAGGTGATGAGCTGCTGACGGATGGTGACAGCCTGATGTTCGATGGTGACAAGGATAACTACGACCGTAATGGCAGTAGCGGCAGCGGCAAGTACTATGCCGTTGAGTCGCGACCGCTGCATCTGCAGACATTCGACCCAAATACCGCCGATTCGACGCTGCTGCTCGGCTTAGGATTGCAGCCATGGCAGGTGCGCAGCATATACAAATATCGTGCCGCCGGTGGAGTGTACACCCGTCCTGAGGATTTCGCACGGCTCTATGGCCTTAGCGTAAAGAAGTATCGTGAGTTACGGCCGTACATACGTATCTCACCCGATTACCGCCCCGCAAGTGAGGTGTATGGTAACCATAACTACCAAAGGCAAGGAGGTTACTCCGGCAATTCCGGAGTATCAGGAATCTCCGGACAATCCGGTACGTCGGGAATCTCCGGATCATCCGGTCAGCCAGAGCAAAGCCTTGCTTATCCCCAGAAACTGAAGCCAGGGCAAACCATATCGCTAAACACCTCCGATACGCTTGAGCTGCGTAAGGTGCCGGGCATCGGTCCGCATTTCGCCCGCAAGATAGCACGTTATCGTGAGCGTCTTGGTGGCTTCGTGTCGAAGGAACAACTGCTCGAGATACAAGACTTCCCCGAGTCGGCGCTACCTTATTTAAACTTATCGTCGGCAGAGACGTCAAACATACACAGGCTTAATATCAATAAGGCTACGTCAGAGCAACTGCGCAACCATCCGTACATAACGTACCTCATGGCACGCCAGATTCTTGACTATCGCCGTCTGCGCGGAACGATACGAGACCTCAACGACCTCCGGCTTCTGCAGACATTCACACCAGAGACAATAAAGAAACTACGGCCATACGTTGAATATTAAGTAAAGCCCACCCAACCTCTCCCAAGGGGAAGAGTTTGAAAAATGTAAAGACATACAAACATACAATTATTATATTAAACAAAAGATACTATTATAGTAAGAAACAAAGCTATGAAGAAGTCTATTCTTGCCATCGGAGCTGTCATTCTGCTCCTTACATCATGCTCATCAAGCCAGTCAGCACTCAACGACCTGCGCAGTCTTTCTAACCGCATTGACAGGGAGGGTCCGTCATACAACGTCAACGACTGGCGTAACACCGCCCAGGACTATTACAAGATTGACAAGCGCATTGCCAACTATACAGCTAACGGCAAGTACTCTCGTGCAGAAGAGCAGGAGATAGGCAACCTGCAGAGCAAGTGCGTGAAGGGCTTTGCCAAGGGTGCCGGACAGAATGTTGCTGGCAAGGTGTCAAGTGCCGTGAGCGTCATCAAAGGCATCGTCGACGGTTTCAGAAAGTAAGACCGACGGTTCCCGAAAGTAACATTGATGGTTTCAGAAAGTAAGACCAACGGTTTCGGAATGCAACTCCGATGATTTCGGAAAGCAACTCCGACGGTTTCCGAAAGTAACATTGATGGTTTCAGAAAGCAGAATCTGCTGTTTCCGGACGTAATGTTGAAACAGCAATTATCACATAAATCGCCCGAATACTTACAATTCGTAAGTTTTTGGGCGGTTTTACTTACAGTTTTTGTTAATATTTGTTAGAAAACCAATTGGTAGCTTCTTGGGCGGTCATTGGTAGAATATTGGACCTTCATTTGTAGCTTCTTGGTAGGTC
>R03__coassemble_859_pt1 | contig 15882 bp, 26 predicted proteins | sample R03__metabat2_low_PE_024 | metagenome-assembled genome bin R03 | reverse complement strand
TTATAATTGTTGCATACTTTCAGCTCCTCCCCTTTGGGGAGGTTGGCAGGGGCTTCTATTGCCCAACTACCCTTAGGCATGGCTGTGGCTTCAGCGTTATTCGGTTCACGCTGTCACGCTTCTGCTTGTCGGACATATTGCTGTATATCTGTGTCGTCTCCACGTTCTTGTGGCCAAGCATCCTCTGCACGGTGTATATTCCCGTACCGGCATCTACCTGCAGCGAACCAAAGGTGTGGCGCGAGCTGTGGAAGGTGATGTGTTTGGTGATGCCGGCTGCAAGGAGCCAGTTCCGCAATGGTGCCTGTGTCATCTTGTCCTTGAATGCGGGGAAGACCTTGTCATCGGGCTTGTGCTCTGTGTCGTCATAGTAGCCGATGAGTTCCAAGGCCTCTTCGCTGACAGGGTTATCCACCCACTGACCGGTCTTTATCATCCTCACCTTGATATGCAAGCCGCCATCGCCGTAGGGTTGTATCTTGTCCCATGTGAGGGCTTTGATATCGCTCTTACGAAGTCCGGTGAGGCATCCGAAGAGGAAGGCTTTCTTCAGCTCGGGTTCGCTGCATGGTGTCTGTGCGAGTTTCACCAGCTCGGGTTGCGAGAGGTGCTCTTTGTCGGTTGGGATGGTGTCTATCTTATCGAGGAAGCCGTTGGGGTTCTCCTTTATCTTATGGTCACGGTAGGCCTGATGAAGGGACGCACGAAAAGTGGACCAATAGCCTGACACGGTGTTGGTGCTGAGCCGTTGGTTCTGATGGAGGGTCTGCGGACATTCGTAAAGGTAGTCTTTGAAGCGGTTGCAGAGTTCGACGTTGATTTCGCCGAACAGGCACTTGCCATTGGTGAAGGCATGGAAGTGCTTATAGACGTTCTGCCACTTTGTGTTTTTCTTGTCGGCGAGTTTCTTGAAGTATGCAAGGAAGTCGCCTTTCTCTTTCTCCTTGTCGAAGAAGTCATAACGCTCGTTGACGATGCTCTCGAAGCGTCGGCAGCGTATCGCCTCGGCCTTCTCCGTCATGCGGTCGTTGTATTCTCTCTCACGTTGGTTCTTGGGCTTGGCGAAGATATAGATGCCAAGCGACTCATGGCGCAGGACCTTCATGGTGTCCTCGTCACGGTAACCAGGATAATAATCCAGGTAATACGACAGCTGTGTGCCGTTCTTGATCTTGCGACTGCGAAGTGTCACAGTCTTGCAGATGTTTGTCATACGTTGTTCTGTCTCATGTTGTTGGATAATATGTTTATAGTTCTCTGTTACATGGTCGTGTGCGTGTTCTGTCCCTATGGATTATCCGTTGGTGTCTTATCCGTTGTAAGATTAACCGTTGGTAATAACTGCAACTAACCAAGGCTCTTGATTTTCAAAAGCGGGTGCAAAATTACTAATAATAATGGCTCACACCAAATATTTTACAGAAAAAAGTTATTCGGTTTGTCCGCCCGAAAGAAAATCAAAGCAAATGCAAGTCATCATGTCTGTGCTTGCTGCCGTTTCTGCTCCATAATTGGGTAGATGTCCGTCTTCAGCACGAGGCATCGCACTCCGACTTTCACTTTGTCTATCTTGTTGACCTTGATGATGTGGAGAATGTTGGAGCGTGTGTAACCGTACTGCTGCTGTATATGCTCCACTGTGCAGTAGCGGTCGTCGTTCATGATGTCGGGACGGAGAAGGTCGGCGATATGCTGGCGTGAGTAGTATGTCTTGCCGTATTCACGCTTTGTCGGTATATGATGACGATAGGTTGCAGCACGTAGTGCCTCGCGCTTCATGTCGAACTGCGTCTCTGCTTCTTCTGTCGTAACCCAGTCGGTGATATTCTCAATCTCTGCCGTAACACCGAACAGGTCATCAAGGTGTTTGCGGCTGTAGTAGTTCACTCCCGCAATTTTGCAGATGGGAATGCCGTTGTTCTTGGCAGAGGCATACAGCCATGATTTCTTTACCTTGTACCGCGCCATGACGTCCTCGCCAGAGATATAGTCGAGTGGTTCATTGGCAACATCAGCGGAACAAAGGGAAGCAGATTTGGACTTTACCTTATTATATATAGTAGAGAAGGAATTCTTTGTGGCAGAGGAAGGCGTCGTCCCATTGGCAGCATCCTTCTTGCTGGATTGTTTCTTTGCTCGTGGAGCACTCGTTCCCAGCAATACACGATGGTACGGGTTACCAGCAAGCATGGTCTCTATGTCTGCCTTGCGCACGAAGGACATCCTACTGCTGATGCGTGATGCCTTGAGCTTGCCCTCGGCAACGAGTTTATACACATACTGCCGTGAGCATCCCATTAGCACCGCCGCCTTGGCAAACGTGAGATACTCCAGGTTCATGACGTCCATCATTGGTTCTGCAGCCCTGAGGAACTGCGACTGTTTCCGTTTGCGCTCCGCCTTTGCCTGCGACTGGCATTCCTCAGAGCAATACTTCTGCATTCCGCTGTTTGGGGTAAACTCCTTACCGCAAAAAGCACATCGTTTCTTTGTTCTCATGTGAGTGATATTTTAGTGGTTATACATCCAATCCGCTGTATTCCACCGCCACTCATCTTTTGGACGCTTTTCCCTTGTCAGCAGAGCATGTCACCCATCGTCAATCATTGACACCAGTTGTCAACCCTTTCCACGATATGACAATCATCAAACAAGTCCGCTTGAACCGCCATCTTCCCCTCACTTCAAAGTCAACCATCGTCAACGTATGTAAACCGATGTCGTCTCTGTCCGGAAAATGACAAAAAGAAAGCTTCCTAAATTCTCCGCGGTAGAAATACGTTGCAAAATTACACGGAAAATTGGAAACTACAAAATAACACCCACGAAGTGTTAAAATCTTACCACTGCTGATTATCAGTACTTTACATCCAGTTATTCATGGTTATTCACAGTTATTCATGCTCGGTAAAAACAGTATTGGAAAGCCCCGCTGCCGATACTTGTGTCTGTTGACTGTATGTTAATCGATGTCAGGCTGCTTCAGTCTTAGAAATCCCCGCTGCCGATACTTGTGACGGATGACGGTATGTCAATCGATGTCAGGCTGCTGCAGCCAGAGAAAGCTCTGTCATGGATACATTCGACGGATGACGGTATGTCAATCGATGTCAGGCTGCTGCAGCCAGAGAAAGCGGAGTCGCCAATTTCTTCGACGTTGTATTGTGTGGAATTATATTTAATGGTAGCAGGTATGGTTATGTCTCCGCTATAGTTGCCTTTTGCCACACTTGCGGTCTTGCCTTCGTCGTCAATACTATAGTATATCCCATCCACAAGTATGCTATCTGCGAACGTGCATAGCGGCAGCAGTATGAGAATACCGAGTAAGATTAATGTTTTGATTTTTTGCATAATATCTATTTTTTACAGTTAAACAATCGTTTTAGGCTACACTCCTTTGGCAGTTCGATCAATAGCTGTATTGTCTCTCCCTCGGAGTGATGTGTGGCATATTCAGATGCAATGAGTTGCTGCATGTTTCTGAAACGAGCAATGAGACGCTTGTAGTTCTTCCATACTTCGTCGTTGAAGCCTGAGCCAAGTTCTGTTCCTTCGACAAAGGGTTTGCACATAGCGGCGGCAACAGCATAATAGACAAAGAAATCTTCTACCGTTCCATCATCCATGCGCCCGTTCTCAATCTGTAGTTCTATCTCCTCAAAGAAGCGCATGAACATTTCTTTCTGATAGACAGACAACCCTTCAACAGGCTTACAGTCTTCTGTTTTCCCTTCCATATAGCCGATGAGTGACTTTGTCACCTCGATGACATTCTCGTCCTCAGCGTAGCGTTTGCTGTATTCGGCAAAGACCTCGTATTTGTCTTTGCTCTTTTGGCTTTTGTATTCAACCCATGTTGTGACAAGGGCAATAACTGTAACAACGACCATGACCCAATCAGCCCAGGTGCCGACTTGCGGACAAAAGCAGAGTGTATGCGATAGCTGTTGCATCATTGGGACTCCCACTTCTAATATACGTAGAAACACATATATGGAAGCCAGAAAAATAAACAGGCGTAGATTTTTGTGCATAGGCATGACAAATATATAGCCTATAGCCACCCAAAGATTCAGCTGATGATGTAAGATGATTGGTTTAAAATGAAAGAACGTGGGTAGCTTGCTCTGCTAATCCCACATTCGGGCTCTGGTAAAGCCATGTCTAAGGATTAGCAACCAGTTTGCCCACGTTTGGAGATTATATACATTGAAGCCATACATATACACATTGTTATATAGTACACCCATACGGATGTCTATATTCATAATGTGTGAGTGGCTTAGATATAATTCACCCACGTGGACGTCCCGTTGCGTAATCTTCTTAGACGTAAGAATTTACCAGATTCGAATGTAGAAGATCAATGTTCGTAAACGTCCTTTGTCATGCAGTGCCGCGATGTGCTTACTCGAAGCACGATGGGACACACGATGACTCCATCGATGTCATGTGGCCGCTGCCACACTCGCAGACATGCGTGCCGAGGCACGCTGTGTCCGCTGTTTATGTCTTGTCCCAGCCCTCCCTGCTCGTGCCGTCGTTATTGGTTTTGAGCTATGGGCAAACTGGTGTTATATTGCTTTAGTTTATATGACAGCAACGCTTTTCTTCAACTCCATTGAGAATCCCATGGCATTGAGCATACGGAAGAAAGTGGAGATGGATGGGGTAACGATGCCATGTTCTACCTTAGAGATATAACTTTTGGACATGTCTAACTTTTCCGCAAGGGCCTGTTGTGTTATGCCTGCCGCCTTACGTGCATCAAGCAACACCTGTGCATCATACTCCTGCCAAGCTTTTTCTTCTGCCAGTTTACGATTTTCTGTTCCCTTTTTGCCGAACGTTCTGTCAAGTTCTGCACTTATGCTATATGTATTCATTGTTCTGTTTCCTTTTCCTTAAAGTGACTGTCTCGTAGTTTCTTCGCTTTTTCGATTTCCTTACGTGGTGTCTTCTGCGTTTTCTTACGGAAGGCATTGAACAGGACAATCAGCTTGTCTCCATCGTATGTAAACATGATACGGAACTCATTACTAACATAGGTAACTCTGAATTCATATATGCCGTCCTCCAGATGTTTGATATAATGTGCTGGTATTCGTTCATTATCTGTAAAGAGCAATAGCGCACGCAATATTTTATTACGTTCTGCTGTTGAAAGCCCATCCATGAACTCTCTATACTGATTACCAAAGCGATAATTTCACGAATCATGCTGCAAAGATAAACATTTATTTTGATACTGCCAAACAAATCGGGAAGAAAATACATGTTGTGATCTGCGTGTGCGTACACGGTCTGTCATTACGCGTCTGTAAAAAAGAATCCCCACCATTATCACAAGCGGTTTGTGATAATGGTGGGAATGAATGTACTCTATAAGTAAAAACGGGTATTAGCTCCCGAAATTACGCTATGTACCCTGCATGTAGTTGCTCCAAAGGAAATATCAAGTCCCAGTCCTCTCCCCAAACGATGTTGCCATCGTCAAGAGTGAATTTACGGAATTCGTTCTCATCAAGGTATTTATTGTACTGAGGATGTGGATGAGATTTGATAAAACTACCGACATCAATGCTTTGACGTGTATTGTCATTGAACAGAAGTTCCACAGTCAGTCCGTCTATAACATTGGCGTTTATTATTCTAAGATTCTCCATATCCTTTATCCTTTCTTATTCGCTTGTTTACTTTAGTGTTCTTGACAACTTGATGATAGACATGGAAGGATACCCATTTCTCGACTATTTGCTGCCAATATTCATTGATAAACTCAATAGCAACGGCTGCATCTTTCGAGTTCATCGGTTCTGCCCCTTGCTTCTCCCTACGTACAAGTTCAATGAGTTTTGCATCTTCAATTATGATATCGAAGATGCATTCTTCTCCTCCATGCTTGACATGCACATGAATAGGATCATGTTCATTTGAGAAGAAATAGAATATAAAACCAAAATATTCAAATATTTTACCCATATAATATATGTAGAAGATCAACGTTCGTAAACGTCCTTTTGTCATGTCGTGTCTCGTTGTGTGCTTACGCGAAGCACGGTGAGACACACGATGACTCCATCGATGTCATGTGGCCGCTGCCACACTTGCAGGCATGCGTGCCGAGGCACGGTGTGTCCGCTGTTTATGTTTTGTCCCAGCCCTCCCCGCTCGTGTCGTCATTATTGTTTTTGAGCTATGGCCAAACTGGTGTTATCTATTTCTTATTATTGTAAGGTCATTTATTCTCTTGCATATTCTTGAGATAGCCTTCTATCTGATTCTTGAGGGGATCCAGATCTTCTGTTATCACAATCCATACAAAGTCCATGTCAACAGTAAAGTAATCATGTACAAGGATATGACGCATCTTTTCTATCAGACGCCATGGAGTGGCAGGGTGCTCTGCCTTAAACTCTTTTGTCAGCTTGTATGTCGCTTCGTCTATAATCTGAATGTTATAAGCAACAGCATGAACACGCATTGCGTCATTTTCAAACGCATCACGCTCAATGTCATGAGTATATGCTTGACATTAGATATTGCTTCAAGGATATGCTCCAGCCTTGCCGGATCTTTAAGAGGCTCTCTCATAGACTAATATCTTATCATGTTCGACACTTTTCTGCGCAAATGGTTTCAGGCATCCTTCACGTACTAAGTCCACTGAGCGATGTAAGGCATCTTCGAGATCGCATATCATGCCGCAGAATGCCAGTCCCATCTTTGTATCAGGCAAAAGTTGGACAAGGATGTCAATGTCGCTGTCGGGACCTTCCTCACCACGTGCGAACGAACCGAACACCCATGCTTTCTGCACGGGTTTCGTCTTGAAATATTCACTTATAGTATGTATCAGTTGGCTGTTCATAATTAAGAAAGAATACGTTGAGAGATGTGGAAGTTCAGTATCATGCTGCAAAGATAAACATTTATTTTGATACAACCAAATAAATCGGGAAGAAAAAAAGGATTCACGAAGACATGGGGGTGTTTTGCGCAGAAGGGCAAAATAACAAGACGCGAAGGCACATGGCTCAAACGCAAAAAGGCCGGCAATCAAATAATGACAGCCGGCCCATTTATATAAGATAAAGAAATTATTTTAGTCCTTAACAACAGTACGCTTCTCAGCGATACGTGCCTTCTTACCTGTGAGACCACGGAGGTAGTAGAGCTTAGCACGACGTACCTTACCTACCTTGTTGATCTCGATAGAGTCAATGTTTGGTGACTCAATAGGGAAGATACGCTCTACACCTACTGTACCTGACATCTTACGCACTGTGAAACGCTTCTTGTCACCATGGCCTGATATCTTGATGACAACGCCACGGTAGAGCTGGATACGCTCCTTTGAACCCTCGATAATTTTGTAAGCGACAGTGATAGTATCACCTGCCTTGAACTCAGGGAACTTCTTGCCGGTTGCAAATGCTTCTTCAGCAACTTTAATTAAATCCATTGTATTACGGTTTTATTAAATTTGTTTTTATCGTCAAGCTTAACATAAACAGACAGTCAGGACTCATAGTTCCTGAAGTGATGTCAGAGGTTAAGCCGAAAGCTTTTATATAAATAATTTGCAAAGACTTTGAAAAGAAAGCCGATGATTACTCAGCTGCCTTCTCCTCTGCTGGTGCCTCTGCTGCAGGTACCTCTGCAGGAGTCTCAACTGCAGCTGCAGACTTACGGCTACGACGTGTCTTCTTAGCTGCCTTAGCAACCTTAGCCATGTTGTCGTCGAAGTCAACGAGCTCAATGAATGCTACAGGAGCACCATCACCAAGACGGTTACCAAGCTTGATGATACGTGTGTATCCACCTGGACGGTCGCCTACCTTTGGTGAGATAACCTTGAAGAGCTCAGTAACAGCATACTTGTTCTGAAGGTATGAGAAAACAACACGACGTGAGTTTGTTGTGTCGTCCTTTGAACGTGTGATGAGTGGCTCAACATACTTCTTCAGAGCCTTTGCCTTTGCTACGGTCGTAGTGATTCTTTTGTGCATAATCAGCGAGATAGCCATGTTTGAGAGCATGGCAGCACGATGATCTGCAGTACGGCCGAGATGATTGAATTTCTTATTGTGTCTCATTGTGAGTTTTTGCTTTTAACCAAGATTGATATTTGGCTTTTCAATTGTACTTGTACGTTGCGAGTGCTATATAGTAGATAGTACGTTGTACTTAATACATGGTCAAAGGAAAATGCCTTAGTCCTGGTTGAGTTTGTATTTTGAAATATCAGTTCCAAACGACAGATTCAGACTCTCGAGCAAATCATCAAGCTCTGAAAGCGATTTCTTACCAAAGTTACGGAACTTAAGGAGATCAGTCTTGTTGTACTGAACGAGATCACCAAGTGTCTCAACATCAGCAGCCTTAAGACAGTTAAGTGCACGAACAGAAAGGTTCATGTCAACAAGACGTGTCTTCAGAAGCTGACGCATGTGCAGAATCTCCTCATCAAACTCTTCATTGCCCTCAAGCTCTGGGTTCTCAAGAGTGATCTTCTCATCAGAGAAGAGCATGAAGTGATAGATGAGAATCTTTGCAGCTTCCTTAAGTGCATCCTTCGGGTGGATGGAACCGTCCGTAGTCACCTCAATTACAAGCTTATCGTAGTCAGTCTTCTGCTCTACACGATAAGGCTCAACACTATAGCGAACATTACGGATTGGGGTGTAGATTGAATCGATTGGTAGAACATTGACATCAGTACAGAACTCGCGATTCTCATCAGCTGGCACATAACCACGGCCTTTGTTTATCGTAAGATCTATTGTCATTGATGCCTTTGGGTCTAAATGACAAATCACCAAATCGGGATTTAACACTTCAAATCCAGTCAGATACTTATCAATATCACCTGCCTTGAACTCGGTAGTTCCGTCGACAGTGATGCTGACTTTCTCATTCTCGAATTCATCTACTACTTGTCTGAATCTCACCTGCTTGAGATTCAGGATAATGTTGGTTACATCTTCCTTTACACCAGGAACAGAGCTAAACTCATGCTCTACACCATCTATACGAATAGTGTTGATGGCAAAACCATCAAGTGATGAAAGAAGAATGCGGCGCAAAGCGTTACCTACAGTAACACCGAAGCCAGGCTCAAGAGGACGAAACTCAAACTTGCCGACTTTGTCATTAGCCTCCAGCATTACGACTTTATCAGGTTTTTGAAATGCTAATATCGCCATTAATTTAATGATTATTTAGAGTACAACTCAACGATTAACTGCTCCTTGATATTCTCTGGTATATCAGCGCGCTCTGGCTTGTGAAGGAACTTACCAGACTTTGTCTGCTGATCCCACTCAATCCAAGGGAACTGACTGTGGTTGCGACCAGCAAGAGAATTCTCTATAACCTCGAGAGACTTTGCCTTCTCACGGACACCAACAATCTGTCCAGGCTTTACTGTATATGAAGGAATATTAACAACCTCACCGTCGACAACAATGTGCTTGTGGCCTACAAGCTGACGAGCAGCACGTCGAGTTGGTGCAATACCGAGACGGTAAACAACATTGTCAAGACGTGACTCAAGGAGCTGAAGAAGTACCTCACCGGTAATACCATCAGCTTTTGCAGCCTTCTCAAAGAGGTTACGGAACTGGCGCTCAAGTACACCATATGTATACTTGGCCTTCTGCTTCTCTGCCAACATGACACCGTACTCAGACATCTTACGACGACGATTGTTGCCATGCTGTCCAGGCGCGAAGTTACGCTTAGACAAAACTTTTTCTGAACCGAGGATGGCTTCGCCAAAACGACGGTCAATTCTTGATTTCGGACCTGTGTATCTAGCCATTTGCTAAATTAATAAATATATGATTAATAAAATTATACGCGACGACGCTTAGGAGGACGACATCCATTATGTGGAAGTGGAGTAACGTCAACGATCTCAGTTACTGCGATACCACATGAATGGCAAGCGCGGATAGCTGACTCACGACCATTACCTGGTCCCTTAACATAAGCCTTCACCTTACGAAGACCGAGATCGTAAGCGACCTTTGCGCAATCCTCTGCTGCCATCTGAGCAGCATAAGGAGTGTTCTTCTTTGAACCACGGAAGCCCATCTTACCTGCTGACGACCAAGAAATAACCTGACCTTCAGAGTTAGCAAGAGAGACGATGATGTTATTGAAAGAGCTGTGTACGTGGAGCTGTCCTACAGCATCTACGCGTACATTTCTTTTCTTTGTAGCTGTTTTCTTTGCCATGACTTTTCTGAAATTAACAAGTTATTACTTAGTAGCCTTCTTCTTATTAGCAACGGTCTTCTTCTTGCCCTTACGTGTACGAGCATTGTTCTTTGTGCTCTGGCCACGCACTGGAAGGCCATTACGATGACGGACGCCACGATAGCAACCAATATCCATCAGTCGCTTGATATTCAACTGGACCTCTGAACGGAGATCACCTTCTACTTTGAATTCAGCGCCGATAATTTCACGGATCTTAGCTGCATCGTCATCTGACCACTCATTAACCTTGAGGTCACGGCTGACACCTGCCTTATCCAATATCTTTGCTGAACTACTTCGACCAATACCATAGATATAGGTCAATGCGATTTCGCCACGCTTATTCTGGGGCAAATCTACTCCAACAATTCTTATTGCCATTGTTTGTTAATTAATTGATTTTTAACACATTAAAGTCTTACCGACAATTCGGAATTGCAAAGGTACTGCTTTTTCCGGAATTATCGGCAAGATTTAACTAACAAAATAAATCTTTAAGATTTTTTAATTCTAACCCTGACGAGTCTTAAACTTTGGATTCTTCTTGTTGATTACAAAAAGACGACCCTTGCGACGTACAATCTTGCACTCAGGTGTACGTGCTTTGATAGATGCTCTTGTCTTCATTTTATTTTTGTTTATTTGTATCTAAATACTATTCGGCCTTTTGTAAGGTCGTAAGGACTCATCTCTATTTTTACTTTATCTCCTGGAAGAATCTTTATATAATGCATACGCATTTTTCCTGAGATATGAGCTGTAATAGGGCAACCGTTTTCCAACTCAACACGAAACATCGCATTCGAGAGTGACTCAACGATTGTGCCATCCATTTCAATTGCTGACTGTTTTGCCATAATCAGTAAATTTCGCCTTCTAAACGTTCTATTTCTTCAAATGAGGATAAAATTTCAGACTTTCCTTTTCGAACAACTATTGTATGCTCAAAATGTGCAGCCGGTTTCCTATCACGTGTTATGATACTCCACTTATCTGGCAGAAGACCAATTTTGTGGTCACCCATGGTTATCATAGGCTCAATAGCAATACACATACCGTTTTTCAACGTTGGTCCATTACCTCGCTTTCCATAATTAGGAATAGGTGGATCCTCATGCATTTGACGCCCTATGCCGTGACCTGTAAGTTCACGAACAATACCATAACCCTCTGCTTCACAGAAAGTCTGAACAACATTCCCGATATCACCGACTTTGCGTCCGGCAACAGCTATGTCTATAGCCTTGTAAAGAGATTGCTTTGTAACTTTCAGTAAACGTTTAACCTCAGGTGAAACATTACCTACACAAAATGTGTATGCAGAATCACCGTTAAACCCGTTGAGAAGTGTTCCACAATCAATGGAAATAATATCTCCGTCTTTCAGGACTTGCTTATCAGTAGGAATGCCATGTACGACACATTCGTTGACAGAAGTACATATACTACCTGGGAAATCAGGACCAAAGGGATTATGAAATCCCTTAAATGTCGGAATAGCACCATGATCTCGAATAAACTCTTCAGCAATTTTATCAAGATAAAGAGTTGTTACACCAGGCTTAATGTGTGAGAACAACTCAGCGAGGGTCTTACCAACGAGTTGGTTAGCCTCTCGCATAAGTTGTATTTCATCCTCAGTCTTGAGAAATATCTTCATTTTTAGTATGCCGAAACGCCACCATTACGTGTACGTCCGCTCTTCAAAAGTCCGTCATAGTGACGCATCATCAAGTGAGATTCAATCTGCTGGAGAGTGTCTATTACAACACCTACAAGAATGAGCAATGATGTACCACCAAAGAACTGTGAGAACGACTGCTGAACATTAAGCAGACCTGCAAGAGCTGGCATAATAGCAATGAATGCTATAAACAGAGAACCAGGAAGAGTGATGCGTGACATCACAGTATCTATATACTCAGCTGTATCATGACCAGGCTTGACACCAGGAATGAAACCATTATTACGTTTCATATCTTCAGCCATCTGGGTAGGATTAAGAGTAATTGCTGTATAGAAGTATGTAAACGCAATAATAAGGATTACATAAACGACATTATACAAGAGACTACGGTTATCCATAAGTTGGCGAAGTCCAGCAGCTGCGCTATCAGAAGAGAATCCTACTATAGTTAATGGAATGAACATCAGAGCCTGAGCAAAGATGATAGGCATTACATTAGCAGCGAAAAGCTTTAATGGAATGTACTGACGAGCACCACCTATTTGCTGCTGGCCACGACCCTCTACACGTTTTGCATATTGAACAGGAACCTGTCGTGTGCCTTGTGTCAGAAGTATTGCTGCACATACAACAGCATAGAGGATTAAGATCTCGACAATGAACATAACGATACCACCACCTGAAATGGCAGTAAAACGCGATGTCACCTCCTGGAAGAATGCCTGCGGAAGACGAGCTATGATACCGAGCATAATGATAATAGAGATACCATTACCAATACCCTTGTCTGTAATACGTTCGCCAAGCCAGAGTATGAACATTGAGCCTGCAGCAAGAATGAAAGTAGCTGGAATCATGAATACCTGCCAAGAGATGCCGGAAGCAAGAGCTCCTGCAGCCTGCATCTTAAGGTTGATAAGGTAAGAAGGTGCCTGGAAGAGAAGAATCACTACAGTCAGGATTCTTGTGTACCAGTTAATCTTCTTACGACCACTTTCACCTTCGCGTTGCATCTTCTGGAAATAAGGAACAGCAACAGCGAGAAGCTGCATTACAATAGAGGCTGAGATATATGGCATAATACCAAGCGCAAAAATAGATGCGTTGGAAAATGCACCACCGGAGAACATGTCAAGAAGTGACATAAGACCACCACTTGTCTGTGACTGGAGTTTCTCGAGCTGACCCGGATTAATACCAGGAAGCACGACGAAAGATCCGAAACGATATATTGCTGTGAACAGAAGGACGATGAGGAGTCGCTGACGCAAATCCTCAATCTTCCAACAGTTCTTCAGTGTCTCAATGAACTTTTTCATTACTTAATAATTGTTGTGTTACCACCTACTGCTTTGATAGCATCTTCAGCAGTCTTAGAGAAAGCATTGGCTTCTACATCAACCTTTGATGTTAGCTGTCCGTTACCGAGGATCTTAACAAGCTCCTTTCCATTGGTAAGACCAGCCTTAACAAGCTCTTCTATACCAATTTTTTCAACGTTCTGCTTTTCAACGATTTTCTGAAGAGTAGAAAGGTTGATTGCAAGATATTCCTTGTGATTGATATTCTTGAAGCCAAACTTAGGCAGACGGCGCTGCAGTGGCATCTGACCACCTTCGAAGCCTATCTTACGCTTGTAACCAGAACGTGCCTTAGCACCCTTATGTCCGCGGGTAGAAGTACCACCAAGACCAGAACCAGTACCACGACCGATACGGCGTGTTGAATGTGTGGAACCCTCAGCAGGAGTCAAATTATTTAATTTCATAATCTGTGTCTATTTAAAAGATTAATTATTCAACAACGGTTACCAGATGGTGAACCTTACGAATCATTCCACGGATTGAAGGATTATCTTCAACTTCTACAGTCTGTGAGATCTTATGAAGACCGAGAGCCTGCAGTGTGCGCTTCTGGTCAACAGGAGCACCGATTCTACTTTTAGTCTGTTTGATCTTTATTGTTGCCATAATTAGTCCTCCTTATCCCTTAAATACTTTATCCATACCAATACCACGCTCTTTAGCTACAGTACGTGCATCACGCATAAGGCTAAGAGCCTTAATTGTAGCCTTTACAAGGTTATGTGGGTTGGAAGAACCCTTTGACTTAGCGAGAACATCAGTAACGCCAGCACTCTCAAGGACTGGACGCATAGCGCCACCAGCTACAAGACCTGTACCGGCTGCAGCAGGCTTGAGGAACACCTGAGCTCCACCGAAGCGAACTTCAATCTCGTGAGGTATGGTACCGTTAATAACAGGAACCTTTACGACATTCTTCTTAGCAGCTTCAGTACCCTTGGCAATGGCAGCTGTTACTTCGCCAGCCTTTCCGAGGCCACAACCTATCTGGCCCTTACCATCACCTACAACAACGATGGCAGCGAATGTGAAGGTTCTACCACCTTTTGTTACCTTAGTAACACGGTTTATAGCAACGAGCTTGTCCTTAAGCTCAGAATCGCTATTTGCTTTTACGTTATTTATTGCCATGATTGTTTTTATTTTAGAAATTAAGACCACCGTTACGAGCTGCATCAGCAAGCTCCTTTACACGACCGTGATAGAGATAGCCATTACGGTCAAATACTACTGATGTAATGCCAGCAGCCTTTGCCTTTTCAGCAACGAGAGCACCTACTTTTGCTGCCTGTTCCTTCTTAGGCATAGCCTCAAGACCAAGCGATGATGCAGAAGCAAGCGTAGTGCCTGTGAGGTCATTGATAATCTGAGCGTAAATCTGCTTATTGCTGCGGAATACTGAGAGGCGTGGACGCTCTGAAGTACCGTTTACGCTCTTACGAATTCTATATTTGATTTTGATTCGTCTTTCTACTTTCTTTGTTGTCATAATCGTTAATGTGTTTTAAGATTACTTAGCTGATGCACTCTTACCAGACTTGCGACGGATAACCTCGCCCTGGAACAGAATACCCTTACCCTTATAAGGCTCAGGCTTACGGAATGAACGAATCTTAGCGCAAATGAGACCGAGGAGCTGTTTGTCGCAGCACTCGAGCATCAGAATTGGGTTCTGGTTACGCTCAGACTTTGTCTCAACCTTAACCTCTTTAGGAAGCTGAATGAAAATAGGGTGTGTATAACCGAGTGCAAACTCGATGATGTTACCCTGGTTAGAAACACGGTAACCAACACCTACGAGTTCGAGAGTCTTCTTATAGCCCTCGCTTACACCAACAACCATATTGTTGATGAGAGAACGATAAAGACCATGGAAAGCATTACGCTGCTTATAGTTTACTGGGCTATTCTCATCAACCTCGAAAGTAATCTGGTTGTCTTCAACCTTAACGATAATAGAAGAGTCAACTTTCTGTGACATCTCTCCCTTAGGACCTTTTACGGTTACTTCACCATTATTCAGAGTGACAGTAACGCCTGCAGGGATAGCGATTGGCAATTTACCTATTCTTGACATTATTGTTCCTCCAAAAATTAATAAACATAGCAAAGAACCTCACCACCGATCTTGAGTGCAGAAGCCTCCTTGTCGGTCATAACGCCCTGTGATGTGGAAAGGATAGCAATACCCAATCCGTTAATTACTCTCGGCATGTCCTTGTAACCAGTGTACTGACGAAGACCTGGTGTAGAAACACGCTTAAGGCACTTGATAGCATTTGCCTTTGTAGCTGGGTCGTATTTCAGTGCGACCTTGATTGAACCCTGAGGACCATCCTCTACGAACTTGTAGTTGAGGATGTAACCCTTCTCGAAGAGAATCTTAGTAATCTCTTTCTTCAGATTTGAAGCTGGCACTTCAACAACACGGTGATGAGCCATGATTGCATTTCTGAGACGTGTCAGATAATCTGCTATTGGATCTGTCATATAAGAAATTGTTTAATTAATCGGGGCTGCCCCGACAATATTAAATAAATAAAAATATAGTATGCTTCC
>R03__coassemble_855_pt1 | contig 15952 bp, 11 predicted proteins | sample R03__metabat2_low_PE_024 | metagenome-assembled genome bin R03 | reverse complement strand
CTCGACCCAGAGAAGTCGAACATCTTCATACAGAGTGCCGTGCCAGAGCTTACCGAGCTGACATTCTACTATATGAACCTCGTCACAGTACAGCGTCTGCAGCGTAACCCTACGGTAAAGACCGAGCTGGAGATGCGTAAGTTCGAAGGCGGCACACCGACAGGATTCTTCTGCTATCCTATCTCACAGGCTGCCGACATCACGCTGTTCAAGGCAACGACAGTCCCTGTCGGCGAGGATCAGCGTCCTATGCTTGAGCAATGCAACGAAATAGTACGCCGTTTCAACCACATCTACGGCGAAACCCTTGTCGAGCCAAAGATTCTGCTGCCTGACAACGCAGCCTGTCTGCGTCTTCCAGGCACCGACGGCAAGGCGAAGATGTCGAAGTCGCTCGGCAACTGCATCTATCTCTCTGACACTCCTAAGGAGCTGAAGAAGAAGGTCAACTCGATGTTCACCGACCCGCTGCACCTCAACATCGAAGACCCAGGCCATCTGTCAGGAACATACACCGACGCCGAGGGCAACGAGGTGGAGTATCAGAACACGGTGTTCATCTACCTTGACGCATTCGCTCAGGACTCTGACTTTGAGAAGTTCCTCCCTGACTTCAAGAACCTTGACGACCTGAAAGAGCACTACTGCAAAGGCGGCGTCGGTGACGGCACCTGCAAGAAGTTCCTCCTCAACGTCCTCAACGACCGTCTGGAACCTATGCGCGAGCGCCGTCACTACTGGGAGCAGCGCATCCCTGAGGTCTATGAGATTCTGCGTCGTGGCACAGAGGCTGCCCGCGAGCGCGGCATAAAGACTCTCAACGAGGTAAAGGCAGCCATGCAGATAAACTACTTCGACGACGAAGCACTCATCGCCGAGCAGCAGAAGCGATTCAACAGCCCTACATAACCTCCTGCCCACAAGGGCATTTGCTCAGCGGCACGAGAGGAATTCCTAATAGTTACGATGCTTCAGGCGGCTTCAGCTAATTAACGCTGAAGAAATGAACGTAATAGCTCGGGCATACCGTCTCTCTTTTCACGGACAATGATTAAAAGTGATTAACTGAATTTTCGCACTTTTTTTTGTCAAGAATTGTAGAATTAAAGAAGCCAGATTGGAAGGAATAAGAAAGGTTAGAAGGAAATAAAATCTCAAAATGAGATTTTATTTCAAACTTCTAAATCTTCTTGATAATTCCATGAATAAACTTCTTAACTTCTTTAATTCTTGATAACAAAACAGTTAGCGACTACTTAAAGGGGGCGAGGGTTCAGTGATTAAAATTACAATTCAACAGCTTTTGTATCATGTTCCATTCTTGGGAACATTAATTATTTTAATCTCTTTTAGGTGGGTTCTATTAATTCGCTTTGGCAGATTTTGAGGTTATTTTCGAGGTCAAAGTGTCAACTTCTTGATGGAGTTATGCGGGCATAACGACTGAAAGAGTTGACGGTTTGAACCGAAAAGAAACCGAAAGATGACAAAACGTTACTATACATAACTCAGTTTAATATTTACGGTGGGAATTAACAGAACCCACCTATAATCATTGTCACAGTTTTATGGCTGTATATTGCTGAGACGTTACAAATGAATTGTTTATGGGTTAAACACCTCAACAATGGACTTAAACAGACAAAGCACATCAAACCCTCTCCCGATTGGGCGAACGAGGGGCTACACTGATTTGTTCCTTGACTTTGACGACACGCTGTACGACACTCGCGGCAATGCTATCATAGCGCAGAAAGAGTTGTACGACGGTCTCAAATTCAAGGAACATTTCGTTGACGAACAGACCTTCTACGACATCTACTGGAAGACGAACGTAGAACTGTGGGCAAAGTATTCGCACGGAGAGATAGAGCGCGAATACCTCATCGTAGAGCGATTCCGCAGACCTCTGGCAGCGGCACAGGGTGCAGGGACATATGCCGGCATGGCTGCAGACGACAGCTGGCCGAGCCCGGAATACTGCCTCAAGGTCAGCGACCGCTTCCTCGACCTGTGCTCAGTAAAGCCAGGTGTCGTTGACGGCGCACACGAACTGATGGACTACCTGCGCTCGCGCGGCTACCGCTGCCATATCTGCAGCAACGGTTTCCATGAGGTTCAGTACAAGAAGTTGCGGGCCTCCGGACTCCTTGAATACTTTGACACCATCATACTCAGTGAGGATGCCGGCGTCAACAAGCCACAACGCGCTTTCTTCGACTATGCGCTGCGTACTTCAGGCGCCAAGGCCGAGACAACGCTCATGATAGGCGACAACTACAACACCGACATCATCGGTGCCATGGGCGCCGGCATAGACACCATGCTCTTCAACCGCTGGGACGCATCATTCGTACCGCCACAGCCGGTAAACTACACCGTAAACACACTTCGTGAGATAATGACAATACTATGACACGCATCATTCTCATCACAGGAGGACAACGGTCGGGCAAGAGTACAAAAGCTGAAGAGCTGGCACTCTCGCTATCCCCTACCCCGATATACATGGCCACAGCACACATCTGGGACGACGAGTTCCGCGAACGGGTGCGTCGCCATCAGGAGCGTCGCGGACCTCAATGGACAAACATCGAGGAGGAGCAGGCGCTCAGCCGGCATGATGTCACAGGGCGCGTCGTACTTATAGACTGCTGCACGCTATGGGCGACGAACTTCTTCTATGCAGACAGCAACAGCAACAAGGCTGCGACAAACAACAGCGAAGAAACTCTGCCAGATGTTGACAAGGTACTTAACGAACTGAAGGACGAGTTTGACCGCTTCACAAGTCAGGACGCCACATTCATCTTCGTAACCAACGAGATAGGCATGGGCGGCACAAGCAGCAACGCCATTCAGCGCCGTTTCACCGACCTGTTGGGGTGGTTCAACCAGTATGTAGCATCAAAAGCCGACGAGGTATTGCTCATGGTAAGCGGAATAGAGGTAAGGATAAAATAACACTACGCACCTGTCTTATTGACGACAACATACACTATGATACAACCAACAGACAAAATACTGGCGCAAGCGCTGCAAGAGAAGATAGACAACCTCAACAAACCGAAAGGATCGTTAGGGCGTCTGGAGTCACTGGCCTTGCAGATAGGACTCATCCAGCACACGCTATGCCCCGAGCTGAGACATCCGTGTCACATCCTCTTCGGAGGCGACCACGGCATAGAGCGCGAAGGCGTGTCGTGCTCGCCACGCGAGGTGACATGGCAGCAGATGCTTAACTACGGCAAAGGCGGTGGCGGAGTGAACATGTTCTGCCGTCAGCATGACTTCAAGCTACGCATCGTTGATGTGGGTGTCGACTATGACTTCACACCCGTAGCGCATCCTCACATCATCCAGCGCAAGATAGCCTACGGCACAAAGGACTTCCTCTACGAGCCTGCCATGAACAGCGACGAATGGCAGCAGGCTCTCGCTGTGGGGGCAGAACAGGTTGACGAATGCTACAGCGAAGGCTGCAACATCATCTCATTCGGTGAGATGGGCATAGGCAATACGAGTCCGTCAAGCATACTGATGCATCTGTTTCTCGGCATACAGCTGAACCTCTGCGTGGGTGCCGGCTCAGGTCTCGGCAGAGAAGGCATACAGCATAAGTACGACATTCTGCGCGCTTCGGTGGATAACTTCATACGCAACAACGGCGAAAGCCTTAAGGCAAGCACCTGCAACGCTGAGTTTATTGCACGTTATTTCTGTGGCTTTGAGATGGCAGCTGCCATAGGCGGCATGCTACGGGCTGCCGAGCATGGCATGGTGATTCTTGTCGACGGATTCATCATGACAGCATGCATGCTTGTGGCATCGCGCATGGACAGCAACGTCATGGATTATGCCGTCTTCGGCCATTGCGGTGACGAGGGCGGACACAAGCTGATGCTCGACCGCATGGGTGCCAAGCCGTTGCTAAGCCTCGGCATGCGTCTTGGCGAGGGGACAGGAGCCATCTGCGCCTACCCCATCGTACAGTCAGCCGTCAACATGCTCAACGAGATGGACAACTTCGAACATGCTGAGATAACGAAATACTTCTGATAACCGTCTGGAAATTATGAAGCCGAATAGTGATAAGACCAATATGAATGCCACTCCCCTCGCATTCTGCATGATGCGTCGCAAATAATGACATGGCTTCACTATAAGGTGGGGTCTATTAATTCGCTTTGGCAGATTTCGAGTTTATTTTCGAGGACAAAGTGTCAACTTCTTGATGGAGTTATGCGGGCATAACGACTGAAAGAGTTGGCAGTTTGAACCGGAAAGAAACCAAAATGTGGCAAAACGTCAACATCCACAAATTTGTCAAACATTACGGTGGGAATTAATAGAACCCACCTATACATATCGATCGTAATGAAACGAATCCTTGCAGCCTTGATATTCTTCACACGCCTGCCATTCTGGCGAATAGCCAATGTGCCGAAGGAGTGTTACGAGCACGTCGTGCCGCTATGGCCTTTAGCAGGGTGGCTTACAGGCGGCATCATGGCCGGCGTTTACTACGTCTGCCAGATGCTGATGCCTATTCCTGTTGCCGTCGTCGCAGCCTTGACATCACGCGTACTGATAACGGGAGCGCTGCATGAAGACGGCTTTGCCGACTTCTGCGACGGCATGGGCGGTGGCACCGAGCGGCATCGCATACTCGAGATTATGAAGGATTCGCACATCGGGACGTATGGCGTCTTAGGGCTCATACTATATTATATAATAATGTATAATGTCCTCGTCGTAATGCTTCCGTTGACAGGGTGTCTGCTTCTGCTCGTCGGCGATGTAGCAGCCAAGATGGTCAGTCAGTCGATAATATGGTTCCTGCCATACGCCCGCAAGGAGAGCGAAGCCAAGAGCAAGACCGTCTATGCCAAGACATCGGCAGCCGAGAAGGCCGTGAGCATCACGACAGGCATACTGCCCATGCTTGCCGTTGTGATGACGACACACATCCAGCCAGTAGTGTTCACGGCAGGTCTGACGGCATCCGTCGTCGTTGCCGCTATTCTCTTCCGCATGATGCATCGCAGCATACAGGGCTATACCGGCGACTGTTGCGGCGCAACATTCATCATGACAGAGGCCGCTTTCCATCTGGCAGCACTCTTAGCAATGTTCCAGATAATCTCAGGGGAGGTACATTAAGGCGAGAATTAATAGAGCCCACCATTAATCATAGTTAAAAATCGGGGATGGTAACGATTAAATGTCGCAAATAGAAAATATTTTCGTACCTTTGCATTAAATTATGACACAGCCGAAACAACATAAAATACAAAAGACCATGAACAAGAAAAAGTATTTAGCACCTGATGCACAGGCCATTATGGTGAAGCCAGCCGAGATTGTCTGTACGAGCGGAACGGACATAAAGAATTGTCAAATGCAAGAGTATTTAGAAGACAACGACGCATTTACATTTACATTATAGGTGGGTTCTATTAATTCGCTTTGGCGTATTTCGTGTTTATTTTCTAGGTCAAAGTGTAAACTTCCTGAAGGAGTTATGCGGGCATAACGACTGAAAGAGTTGGCAGTTTGAGCCGAAAAGAAAACGAAAGATGGCAAAACGTTACTGACTATAATTTAGTTTAATGTTACGGTGGGAATTAATAGAACCCACCTCTAAAACAACAATTAGAATCTATGAAGAGATTTATCTATATGGCTGCTGTCCTGATAATGATTGGCATGGACGTGAGCAGCTGCTCAAATGAGAATGACATCAAGGATGTAGAAACGTCCTCAAAGAAGATACAACTGACACTTACGGCATCGTTTGAAGCTGTTGACGGCGGCTCAAGTCGAGCTGTTTGGGACACATCTGTGAAGCCAAAGTTTCAGGTTGGCGATAAAATTGGTGTATATAGCACCAATCAGACGACAGCCGAGCCTATAACGGTCACTGCCGTTGACAACACAGGCAATGCCACATTGAACGGCACGGTTACTGCTGCCAGCGAGTATCATCTGGTTTTTCCATATAAAGCAGGTACAACATACGACACATCGACAGGCGATATCTCAGGCTTCGATGATTTCAACGTGACCACCAGCACTAACGACGGTTCTTTTGGCACTTACCCTACCACGGCCTTGCATTACGCCAAAACGACTTCGGGCAACAGCATTTTCTTCTATAATCTGTGCGCAATCTTGAAGGTATGTAATCCTAACACCGATTATTATAACAACAATGATGACTTCCTCATCACATTCGCATATGTTGGTAATCCTATAATTCACACCACAGGCACTGCTTCTGTCACAGCTACTTATAAGTCTCTCGACGTGTATTTGCGTGCACATGATGATGACGAGAACTCCACCACGACTTATTACCATTACTACCCTGTAGCTCCAGGTAACGTTACAATTGTGTCTACAATATCAAACGAACGAAAAACAGCAACAACAGTGGCCAACAAGATTTACTGGCTGCATGGTCCCACATATTAACCGGTATTATTAAAAGTGGGTTAAGACGAGGCATATTAAGTTGCACCTTTACCCTCAAACAGCACGAAATGGCGGTATGAAATAATACGCATTGTAGCGTTAGAAACACCATGCAGCAAAGTAAAGACTGAGTAATTACAATACAATTACCCAGTCTTTACTGTATAATTACCGAGTCTTTGTAGTATAATTACTCAGTCTTTACAACACCATGCAATACTTCTGATACGACAAAAGGCTGCCTCTTACGATGTAAGAAGCAGCCTTTTACCGTATTATGGTGAGTCCTGTCAGTTCACATCTTTAGTATAACCAATCCGCGTTAAGCGAAGATAGGGTAATGGAACAAAACCTTTGTTTCCTTATTTCTAACAAAGTGCTTGTCGGGTTCCCTACAGTCGGGAGGCGGAGAAATGACATCTGTTTGTCTAACAGCGCTTTGTGCTTGCCTTCACCTGCCGTCCTGCTACGACAAGAATTTCTTCATCACGGTGTTTATCTCATGGAAGTTGACAGGCTTCAGGATGTAGGCGTCCATGCCAACGGCAAGAGCCGTCTTGCGGTCTTCATCAAAGGCGTTGGCTGTGACAGCAATGATAGGCACTTTGGCGGCTCGGGGATCGTCAAGCTGCCGTATGGCTTTGGTGGCTTCCATGCCGTCCATCTCTGGCATGCGTATATCCATGAAGATCATGTCATACGGGTTGTCGGCGTAGTGCTTCATCTTCTCAAGCGCCTCACGTCCGTTGAAGGCGGTATCTACCGTGCAGCCATTGCCTTGCAACAGACGTGTGATGAGTTCGGTGTTGATAGGATTGTCCTCAACGACAAGTACGCTTTTGCCTGTGGCGGCAGTGATGTTGCCATCGGCAGTGTAAGCGTCAGGGGAGTTGCCAGCACATGCGGAGAGTGAGCAGTCAACGGGGCAGAGCGGCAGCGAGACAATGAATTCAGAGCCTATGCCTTGTTTACTCTTGATGATGATGGTGCCGTCCATCATATCAACGATGTTCTTCGTTATTGCCATGCCAAGTCCCGTGCCTTGTATTCCGCTGGTTGTTGTGGAATTTTCGCGTGTGAATGGCTCGTAGATATGCTTCAGGAATTCGTCTGACATGCCTATACCGTTGTCCTTGACGTGTATCTCATAGTCGTAGAAACCATTGTTCAGCGACTCGCTTTGCTTGACTCTGACGCTTACAGTGCCACCGTCAGGCGTGTATTTGACAGCATTTCCGACAATGTTGAGGAGCACCTGCTTGAGGCGGAGCTCATCGCAGAAGACGGCATCGGTGGTCATGTCGGTGGTGTCGAAGAGTACATCCATGCCCTTAGCCTCTGCCTCTGGCATGACTATTGTGCGTATGTCACGTATGATATCCTGCAGATGTACCGGCGACGCTTCTATCGTCATCTTGCCGCTCTCTATGCGACTCATGTCGAGCACGTCATTGATGAGCGATAGCAGATGGTTGCTTGAGGTCGTGATTTTCTCAAGGTAGTACTTCACTTCCTCAGGTATATCCTCATTAATTGCCGCAAGTTGGGTGAATCCGATGATAGCGTTCATCGGCGTACGTATATCGTGCGACATGTTGTTGAGGAATGTTGTCTTTGCCCTGTTGGCACGTTCGGTGAGCGCAAGCGCATCGGCAAGAAGCTGCTGTTGCTCCTTCTCCTTGCGTATGACGGTGTCGATGTCCTGGAATCCGAGTAGCAGTGTGTCCTCATCGAGACGCTTCACCTTCATCATACAGTAGTGGATGTCGTTGTTGTTGACATAGCGTCTGAAGCGAAACACGAACTCTCCCGTCTCGTTGACAGCATTGACGGCATTCTCCATGTTTACCATCTCCTTGAAAGGGGCACGGTCCTCAGGCACCACGCGTGTGTCGATGTACGACTCAAGGTAAGGCTCATAGACGGCGTTCTGGCTCAGCTGCATGTTGTATTGTGTCAGTTCGGGCGTGACAAGGTCTTCCATTTTCACTATCTGGAAGGTGTGTGTGGAGACTCGCACAGTGTAAACGTTGAAGTAATCGGCAGCCAAAGCCTCTACGATGCGATACTGCGTGTCGAGCTGTGAGCGATCAACCTCCTCCTTGTCGTTTATGGCATAGGCTTTCTGCGTGCAGATAGTGATGGCCTCCAACTGTCCGTCATCGCCCCAACGCTCAGGCATTATCCATAGGCGTATCCATCCATAGTGCGTCGAGAAGTATGTGTCTGTTATGTAATCCTTTCCGCGAAGGCGTTCGCCGAGTGTGTTTTCGTCAAAGAAATCGGTCACGCGCTTAGCGTCATTCTTAGACACGCTGTACTTGATAAACAGCCTCAACGCCATCTGTGCATCAGGTGTAGTTTCGAAAATGCCATCGAGATAAGGTACGTTCTTGATGGAACGGAACGTGTTGGCCTTTATGTCGACATAGATGATGGCATTGAAAACGTTGTGCAATGCCTCTGGAATGGGTGTATGTATCATTTTGTTTGGTTTCACGTTGTAATGTTTTGGCAGAAACGGAAAGTAGGGGGTGAAATCACAAATAGAATAGTATAAATGATGGTTGTAAGCCCCCTTTTATGCCAGAAGGACTTAAAGGTGATGACAGATGGACTCCATGGTGATGACAGATGGACTCCATGGTGATGCCTGATGGAATCCATGGTGCCGTCAGATGGACTCCATGGTGATGACAGATGGACTCAAAGGTGCTGTCGTACTCTATCGTTTCAGCACGACACCTTTCTTCTTCATGCCGTCAACCTTTGCCGTCAACGGTGTCGTGAGGCGTATGTGACGCACGTGCTCGGTCTCATCGACAGCAGGAAGTGTGTCGAGCCATGCCTCGTCGAACGTGCCGTCGTCCTTGTAAGGGTTGATGGTGAAGTAGGCAACGCCCAGCGATGTGAGGTTCTGAAAGAAGTGCGTGCCCTGCGAAGGGTCGATGCGGTAGTTCGTCAAACCACACTCTACGATGACGCGGGCTCCTGAGATGGCCGGCCACTTGACCGGAACGCCGAGCCAAGGATCACTGGATCCCCAGCGTCCGGGGCCTACGAGGACGTACTCCTGATGCTCGGCAAGCATCTTGTCGTTTATCTTCTCCATCTCGTCGGCTATGGCGGGATTCATCGATGGTGAGTAGTCCTTTGTCTTGACATATACCACATCATATATGTCAGACATTATTCCGTGGCCTATGGCACTCTCCGAACGTATCAGCACGTCATCATCCGGTATCGCGTCGAGGTCTTCGTCGAGGTTCATCTTGTTGTCAACCATAGGGCGTATCTGCAGCAGATAGAACTCTCCGGTCTTATCGTCGTTGACGGTAGCGGCAAACTCTATCTCGACAGGACGCTTCATCTCGTCGGAGCCGTAGTGCAGGACACTCTGCAGAATCTCTGGCAACGGCAGCACCTCATACTGCAAAACGCCACAGAAAGAGATTATCTTTCGCGATGGTCCTTCATAGTATCCGTCGCGTATAACCTGGTCGTACGAGTCGAAAGTTGATGATATCCAGCGCAGCACACCATCCTTGTCGGCCTGTCGGACAGAGAGGTTCTTGAGGTTAAAGCCATCATCAGTCTTGAAGTCAAGCTCTGTCTGCGAGAGGTCGAGGGCAAGGAAGCGCGTCTGCGTCTCACGCAATGCCATCTCCATCTCCGACAACTGCATGATCTTCTTAGGGATGTACGGGTCGAAACGCAGTGTCTGTCCGCCGTCAACGATATACTTGCCAAGGCCGAGAGCCATGTTTATGATGCCGTCCTCCGCCTTCTGGTCGTCAACAGGATAGTAGTTTATGCTGCGTGCGACACCTGAGATGTGGGGATAGAACGTAGTGCCGTGCTGCTGTCCGACTACCTCCTGGATAATCACGGCCATCTTCTCTTGGTCGATAACGTTAGAGGTTGCCGTCATGTAAGCCTTCGAATCCTTGTAATAGACAGAGGCATAGACGGCCTTTATGGCATCGCCAAGCAGTTCAAGACGTGCATCCTGATCGGCCAATGGGGGTATCATATACGTTGAATAGATACCTGCAAACGGCTGATAATGGGAGTCTTCGAGGAGCGATGATGAGCGTATGGCCATCGGACCTGGCACCACTGACATCATCACGCGGCAGTCATCAGCGAGGTGAACCGGTAGATGTGCCTGCAGGAAACCATGCAGAATGTCCTCGTCAGAGGCATCGGACAGCGCAAGGCCGTATAGGTCGTTGGATTCCATAAACTCATCGAAGACATCGGTACAGAGTACGACGGTCTTCGGAATGCGTACCGGCATGTTGCTGAACTTATTGAGGTCGGGGTGGCGTTTGATAATGTTGTCGATGAAAGCAAGACCACGTCCTTTGCCTCCGAGTGAGCCATCGCCGATGCGGGCGAAGTTAGAGAACATGTCAAAACGTTCACGATGGAAGACTGCAACGACACCTTGGTTCTTCATACGGCGATACGCTACGATGGCGTCGTATATAATCTGACGGTGTCGATCGATATCCTGCAGGTCGTTCCAGGTTATCTTCTTGAGGAACTCAGATATAGGGAAGATGGCTCGCGAGCAGAGCCAGCGCGACACATTGTTACGGCGTATGTGGAAGAGCAGTGCCTCACGAGGCAGCGTGAAGATATTGTCCTGCAGCTCTTTCAGATTGTGTATGCGCACCATAGGCTCAAGCGTCTCGGAGTTACGGAACACGAAGTCGCCGAAGCCGAACTTATGTAGGAACACCTTACGCAGGTCGTGGTCGAGCGACTTGGAGTTCTTGTTTATGAACGACGCATCGCACTCTATGGCATACCGCACATTCTCCTCCTCCGATGAGTCGAGGATGAGCGGCAGGAACGGATCAAATTCGTGCACAGCCTTTAGCAGTTGGCGTCCCGCATCGGCAGTGGGTTCTGCCCCGTCGGTCATCGGGAAGCGGCAGTCGGAGATAATACCGAGCGTGTTATCGGCATAGCGTTGGTAGAGCAGCCATGCCTCCTCGTAGGTCTTGGCAAGCACTATCTTCGGACGTCCTCGCATGCGCAGCGTCTCCAAAGTATTGTTCAAGGCCTCTGTTGCGAAGTTAAGCGACTGCTGAAGCACGAACTTATACATCATAGGAAGGAACGATGAGTAGAAGCGTATGCTATCTTCGACAAGCAGAATCATCTGCACACCGGCCTTAAGATCGTTCTCGAGGTTCATCTTGTCCTCAATAAGCTTGATGATAGAGAGCAGCAACTCGGTGTTGCCAAGCCAGCAGAAGACATACTCGAAGGCAGAGAGATCCTCGTTCTCCATACGGCGTGAGACACCGTGCGAGAACGGTGTGAGCACTACGATAGGCATCTTCGGGAACTGTGCCTTTATGCCTCGCGCTATGTCAAAGACGTCGTTCGACTCTGTACTTGGCATACATATAATAAGGTCGAAGCTCGTTGTGTTGATGAGACGTACTGCCTCGTCGCGGTCGGCGGCACGGAAGAAACGTGGAGGATAGTGCAATCCCAGCTTTGAATACTCCTCGAAGAGTTTCTCGTCGATACGTCCATCGTCCTCAAGCATGAAAGCATCGTATGGATTAGCCACAAGAAGGACGTTGAAGACACGGCGTCGCATCATCGATACGAAGTCTGTATCGCGCAGCGTGAGATTAGTGTATGATGTCTGGTCTGTTATAGGTTGTTCTGCCATTTTGTTATCTAAAATGTTTAGTTTGCGATGCAAAGTTACAATATATTTTTTGAATAAGCAATAAAATGTTTGATATTTCAGATATTTTGTGTAACTTTGCACCCAAAATCGATATACGAGATACGATTTAGGAAGTACTTGGTTTCTTTTTGTATGCTTGCGAATGACCATTTATGAGTTAGCATGCATGTCAGGCATCAAATACAAAATAAGTAATTCGTAACTCGTAATTCGTAATTAATTCAGTAATTCGCACAGATTATAAACTATAGTGCAAACCGAATGCAGAGAGCTAGCTCTATGCTGAGGTGCCGCCTACAGTCTATTGAATGAAGTAAAACGAAATACAATGAACTATAGTGCAAACCGAATGCAGAGAGCCTGCTCCATGCTGAGGTGCCGCCTACAGTCTATTGAATGAAGTAAAACGAAATACAATGAACTATAGTGCAAACCGAATGCAGAGAGCTTGCTCTATGCTGAGGTGCCGCCTACAGTCTATTGAATGAAGTAAAACGAAATGCAATGAACGAAAGTATTCTGCAAATAGAACATGTCAGCAAGGTCTTTGGCAAGAAGGTTGTGCTGAAGGATTGCTCGCTGAACATCAAGCGTGGGGAGTTCGTCACCATCCTCGGCCCATCCGGCTGCGGCAAGACGACGCTGCTCCGTATGATAGCAGGCTTTGAAACGCCGACGACGGGACAGATTCTTTTGGAAGGCAAGGACATCACGACCATTCCGCCTTATCAACGTCCTATGAACACAGTGTTCCAGAAGTACGCGCTGTTCCCGAATCTCTCTGTCTATGACAACATAGCCTTCGGCCTTAAGCTGAAGAAGATGGGCGAGGACGAGATAGACCAGAAAGTGCTGGAAGCGCTTAAGATGGTGTCGATGACCGACTACGAGGAACGTGACGTCAACTCACTCTCCGGTGGCCAGCAACAACGTGTTGCCATAGCCCGCGCTATTGTCAACGAGCCCCAGGTGCTGCTCCTTGACGAGCCTCTGTCGGCCCTTGATGCCAAGATGCGTAAGGATATGCAGATGGAGTTGCGTGAGATGCACGAGCGTCTCGGCATAACCTTCATCTTCGTAACCCACGACCAGGAGGAGGCGCTGACACTCTCTGACACCGTCGTCGTCATGAACGACGGCATCGTGCAGCAGGTTGGTACACCGCAGGATATATACAATGAGCCTGCCAACCCGTTTGTTGCAGACTTCATCGGCGAGAGCAACATCTTCGATGGCGTTATGCATTCCGACTATAACGTTGAGTTCATGGGCCTTCCGTTCAAGTGTGTTGACGAAGGCTTTGAACCCGACGAGAAGGTTGACGTCGTCATCCGACCCGAGGACATCTATCTGCGTGAGCACCCAGAGCAAGGGCAGTGGCGCGGTACTGTGCGCTCGTGCATCTTCCAGGGCGTACACTACGAGATGTTCCTTGACACCCCTGACGGCTACGAGATACAGGTGCAGGACTATAATGCGTATGACGTAGGCCGTGAATACGGCATCGCCGTACAGCCCGAAGGCATACATGTCATGCCGTCGGAGCATCTGTCGAACAGCGTGAAGGCCGTCGTCGTCGATGCCGACCATATCGATATGCTGGGCGCCCGCTTCCTCTGTGGCAAGCATGGATATCTGCGTGACGAGGAAGTGACGGCAACATTCGGGTTCAATGTTGAGCTTACCGACAACCCAAACGATGGCATGACGCGTGGCATCATACGCTTTATATTATATAAAGGTAATCACTATCAGCTCACCGTCGAGACCTCTGACGGCCAGAAGGTGTATGTCAACACCACCGATGTCTGGGAGAATGCCGACGAGGTGGGTATCAAGATACTGCCAGAGGAGATAGAACTGAGCAAGTAAAGACAGTCCCTCCTAACCTCTACCTAAAGGCACTAAGCTCGTGCCGCCGATGAAAGGAGGTCTAATAGTTAACTTGCTTGAGCGGCTCTCCTATCGTCCTTGTCCGCCCTCTGCCTAAAGATACTACCACGTATCATACAGCAGGTCGCTATCGGATGAATATAAAAGTTAATAATCATAAAGAAGTTGCATCATAAAAATGACAAAGATATTACAAGCATTCAGTCTTGACAACCGTCGAAAATGGGCATGGCCGTACATTGCGTTCATGGTTGTGTTCGTCGTGTTGCCGCTGGTGCTCATTGCATACTACTCGTTGATAGACGTCGACGGGCACTTCACGCTGCGCAACTTTGAGAAGTTCTTCCTGCAGACAGAGTCCATCAACACGCTCGTCTACTCCATCGGCATCGCCATGCTGACAACGCTCATCTGCATTGTCCTTGCCTTTCCCGCTGCCATGTTCATGGCCGGCAGGGATTATGATGTGCCGAAGGTGATGGCAGTGCTGTTCATTCTGCCTATGTGGATAAACATGCTGCTGCGCACGCTGGCTACGGTGGCGCTGTTTGACTTCTTCACCTTGCCGCTCGACGAGAACGCCTTGCTCTTCGGCCTTGTCTATAACTTCCTGCCATTCATGCTGTTTCCTATATACAACACTATGCAGAAGATGGACCATCACCTCATAGAAGCCGCCCAAGACCTTGGCGCCAACAAGTGGCAGGTGTTCACAAAGGTCGTCGTACCGCTGTCAATGCCGGGTGTCTATTCCGGCATCGTGATGGTCTTCTTGCCTACGGTATCGACCTTTGCCGTAGCCGAACTGCTGACGATGAATAACATCAAGCTGTTTGGAACAACCATTCAGGAGAACATCAACTCAGGCGTTATGCTTAACTACGGTGCCGCCTTGTCGCTCATTCTGCTCATACTAATCTGCCTCACCAGCTTCTTCGGCGATGAGACAAGCCAGGAAGGAGGTACGCTATGACAAAGAAATATGACTGGCACAAGCTTTTCGCACACGCCTATCTGTACCTGCTACTCGTCTTCCTGTATTCGCCTATCGCCATAATCATTATCTACTCGTTCACCGAGTCGAAGGTTCTTGGCAACTGGACAGGCTTCTCACTTGGCCTCTACCGTAACCTCTTTGAGGGCACGGCACAAGGTGCAGGGTCGCTGTACAGTGCACTTGTCAACACGGTCATCATAGCCTTGGTGGCTGCTACGGTATCAACGATAATGGGAACTGTAGCGGCCATAGGCATACAGAACATGCGGGGCGTACAGCGACGGGCAGTATCCTTCATGAACGATGTGCCTATGATAAACCCTGACATCATAACAGGCATATCCATATTCCTACTGTTTGTCTTCCTCGGCATCTCCCGCGGAATGTTCACGGTAATATGTTCACACATCGCATTCTGTACGCCATACGTCATCTTGTCTGTCATGCCGCGTCTCACGAAGATGAATCCGAACATCTACGAGGCAGCACTTGACCTTGGTGCAACGCCGTTTCAGGCGTTCCGAAAGGTTATGATGCCTGAGTTGTGGCCTGGCATGGTGAGTGGCTTCATACTCTCGCTGACGCTCTCCATTGATGATTTTGCCGTCACATTCTTTACCAAAGGCAGCGACGGATTGGAGACTCTCTCAACGTATATCTATGCCGATGCCCGCAAAGGCGGCTTGACACCAGAGCTCCGTCCGCTGTCGGCACTCATCTTCGTGGCTATCCTGCTGCTGCTCATCATCGTCAACATACGTGCTGCGCGGCAGAAGAAGGAGATCAAGAGTGCGAGGAAGAAGCTGAGAGCTTAGAGGTTCTGAGCTGAGAGCTTAGAGGTTCTGAGCTGAGAGGTTAGAGTGGCC
>R03__coassemble_848_pt1 | contig 16034 bp, 12 predicted proteins | sample R03__metabat2_low_PE_024 | metagenome-assembled genome bin R03 | reverse complement strand
ACTCCTTAATTTGTGTTCGCAAAAAATATAAATAATGGGGTCTTCCCCTTTTATTTATATTTTTGGCGAACACTTTCATTATGTCATGACAAATGAAATTCGCATCATGACGTATCAATCTGCTTGACTTTATTTATCAACAACTTGCACTATGTCAACAATTTCCGCCGTTGGTTTACAAAAACATGCAATATCTTTTGCGTACGTCAAAAATCTTTTGTAACTTTGCCTGCAAAAAGTAAACACCCTAACGCCGCAGTCAAATGATATCACACACAGGAAAATACACGGCCCGTCATACTACTACAAGCCCTTATTGCGTAGCTAACACGCTGATTATTAGCCGCTTAATAGGGGGGGCTGCACGCCTTCACTAATCTCCTGTGCACCAAATACTTAAGGTCTGCTACAGCCGTCCATATTCAACGGACGGCTGTAGCAGACCTTTTTGTGTCTAACAGGTTCAACATCTATAAACAAAAGTAATTATTTAATCATAATAACAATGAAGTATCCATATAAGCGACCTGTACTTACTGTAGTACAGCTACAAGGACAGAACATTCTTGACATTTCAATACCTTATGCCGGAGGCAACAGTAATGTCGGACCGACAACAGGTTCTGCTAAAGCATTCGGATTTGAGGAAGAATCATATGACATTATTGACGTTAACGACTAAATAAACTCTGATGACAATGAAGAAAGCGATATTCACAATGCTCATGCTGCTCACAGCATGCATGGCACAGGCTGTCGAGGTAACCACCTTCGAGGAATTGTTGAAAGCCATCAAGGACAACAATGACATCACGCTGATGAACGACATAACTCTTACGAGTGATGACAAGAATCTGTTCAGGCAGTATGGCGATGACATTGATGACTGGCCAACATACACAAAGACATTCGACGGTCAAGGATATACCATATCAGGAATAAAATACGACCATACGTCAAAATTCTGCTCATATACGAGCGTTGCCTTAGTAAGTTCTGCATCATATGCCACGTTTCGCAATATAAAACTCACGAACCTATTCATTCAGGACGACAAATGGGCAGCAGGTCTTTGTGTAAAATCAGAATACTGCACATTTGACAACTGCCACGTGAGTGGAACAATCAATTCCGGCGACGGTGGAACAGATGGTTATGTAGGCGGCATTGTCGGAGAAGCCCTTGGAACAACAATGACAAACTGTTCTGCCGATAATGTAACAGTAAATTCATCTGACGACTGTAATGCAGGTGGCCTTATCGGAAGGATCGAAGAAGACAATACTGACATGGAGACCGTAATCGAAAACTGTACAGTATCTGGAAACATATTCTCAGATGGAAGTAGAGCAGAAGGATTTGCAGGCGGTTTGATTGGCGCAGCATATATGTCTCATAGCAATTGTACCATAACTAATTGCGTAAACAATGCCAACGTAAGTTCAAATTCAAATTGCGTAGGTGGAATAGTAGGATTCTGGAGGAGCTTTGTAGGATTCTGGAGTAGCTCAAGTCTGACAATCACCAACTGTGCAAACAACGGCAACATAACTTGCCAAGGCAGTGTTTGGGATGACTACGCAGGTGGTATCTTCGGACATATAGAAGATACTGATGCCACCATTCAGTGCTGCGTCAACAACGGAGTAATCGCCGGCGACAATGAAATAGGCGGCATCGGCGGACAAGCCGACGATAACGTAACCGTGACCAACTGCTATTCGCACGGAACTATATACGGCAACGGAAAGGCTGTAGGCGCTATCATCGGCAAACTTGACGACGACGCTTCCATATCATACAGCTACACCGATGCTGTCGTTTGGAACGACGGAAAGGTAAGCAACCGATGGGGAGCCGGAGTTACCGACGGAACCGTCAGCAACACGTATTATTACTACTCTTTCTCCGACAACAACATCACATCAGCAGACAGAAGCAGAGGCAAACTCACATGGCTGCTCAACGGGCGCAAAAGCAACTCTGAAAACGTATGGCGACAGAACCTCTCAAGCACTGATGAATATAGCAAAGACGATGCGCCAGTGCTTTGCTACAATGACGAAATGATGGCCGAGCATCAAGTCGTGTACGAACATACACCATGCCTCCCTACCATCTTTGAAGAGATCTTCCGCAACTCACCTACCGACAGCAATCACGCCATACAAAACGGCGTATGCATGTTCTGCAACTACCGCGAAGCCGGATACTGGGAGATTGGCACAGCCGACGAACTCATCAGCTTCATGAAGTTCGTCAACGACAATGGTATGTCGCAGGATGCATACCTTACAGCCGACATCAACCTCACTGGTGTGTCTGGCTGGACAGCACCTATCGGTACCAACGGCCATCGCTTCAGCTCTATCTTCAACGGGCAGGGACACACCGTGACACTAAACCAGGACTTCGGTTCTGCCAACTACTCAAGCCTCTTCGGCGATATAGAAAATGCCGTTATCTGCAACGTTAAGACCGCTGGCATCATATACACAACCGGTAAGCATGCTGCAGGCATCGTGGGATGCATGGATGGTACGCGGTCGAAAGTCATAAGCTGCATCTCTGATGTCGTAATAAGCTCAAATACAGACGGCGACGGCTCGCATGGTGGTATAGTCGGCTTTGTCAATTCAGATGCAGCAGATATCACCGACTGTATGGTTTCTGGTGACATAACTATGCATGATAAGACAACCAGTTGCGGTGGTATGGTAGGATGGAAGAAGGCAGCATGCGAACTTAATCTATCCGACTGCGTAGTACGCTACACGGCTAACGGTACAATATCGTCTGATACAGGTACGCGCACCTTCGTCCGTTACGACGAAAGCAATAGCGACCAAGTTGTCCCGAATCTCAGCAACTGCTATTATCTCTATCCTTTCGGTACCGCACAGGGCACACAGTTTACCGTGCCACAGTTGTTCAGCGGTGAACTGACTAATATTCTCGGTTGGTCGCAGGAGCTCAAGTATGGAAACAACAGCAATATTTCATTATTTTACGACGAAGACGATCTCCCTCTCCCTCCAGGTTTCTCAGGCGCAGGCATCACACATACACGTTCGTTTGCTGACGGCTACAACTGGGGTACACTCTATCTCCCATTTGATATCACGGTCAGCGACAATGCCGACGAGGTAACGTTCTACACACCAAAGAGCGTAAACATCGATGGTGAGACCGGAAGCCTAATACTTACAGAAGTTGATGACTTGATAATAGAGAAAGGAACACCAGTACTCTTCCATCGTAATGACGATTCCGTAGCAAGCGTTTCCTTCAGAGCAACTAACAGCAATTTTGCTACTACACAGCAAGAATCAGACTTTATTGATCTGGGTAATGAATGGTATGCAGCTGGATTTTACAGCGATTTCTCTATTACAGATCAGATGGCCAATAGCGCTTCAGATGCATGTTACTTCGTCGCTCAGGACAAATTCTGGCGTGCAAATGCTGCAACGACAATAGGATGCTACAAGATGGCTTTTGTTTGCAACAACCAGCAAGCATCAGCAGTCAAGACATTCAAAATTCAGATTGACGGTGAAGCTACACCGACAGCCATCATGCAGGTTGAGGCATCAGACGCTCAGGCATTCGGCACAGCAACTGGCGGCAACGCTGCCATCTACAACCTTCAGGGTCAGCGCCTCTCACAGCCTCGCAGCGGACAGATAAACATCATCGGCGGCAAGAAGGTCGTGATGAAGTAAAAGACATTAATCTTGCGCATATAACACATGTGCAAGTTATATAAGCATAAGATAACAAACCATATTAATTTACAAAAACAAAATCAGATGAAAAAAAATTCTGTATTTCACCACCATGCTACTTATCTGCATGGCCATCGGCACCACACAAGTGATGGCCGATGATGACACAGCGGTAACAAATATGCCGTTGCCCAACGACATGTACATGCCGTACGGACCTACAGAAGTCATTGCTGGCTTCGGTTTCCAACATCAAGTATGGAGTACCACTGAGGTTAGTGGTAACATTGGCAAAACACTTCAGTTCTCAGACGTAACAACCGAATCATCACTTGACGTGAACAGGTATGTACTCCACGCAACACAGAATGTTCAGGGCAAATCGCCAAGAGTAGTTGAGTTCGTCTTAGATGTTGACCCATCAACATTCTATACAACAGCGAACGTATGGGTAGAAGGTCAGAGGCATAATCTCTTGCTTCCAAGCGACAAGATTGTGCTGCGGACAGTGGAAAATAAGCCCATGCTGGTGTGTCCATATATTTCTGAGCAGCATGTTAACAAATATCAGCGTAAAGAAATGTCAAAGGCACAGTTTTGCGTAACACCAATAGATTATAATCAAGATGGCATAGATGATTTCGTCGTTGTCATAGGACAAACAATCATGCTCGTAGACGGATATACATTAAAGGTGGTTGATGTACTCGAAGAAGGTCCTTCCTCGTACGTTTATTCATCATCAGCATGTGTTGGAGATTTTGATACGGATGGTATAGATGATGTTGTAATAGTCATGAATTGTTTCAATTCAACTGGTGCATCTGGACTTCCAACTACGAGCAGTTATTTAGTGTTTTTACCTGGAGGAAAGATTCATGAGATTGATTCGAATGGAAATCCAACAGGAAGTTCTGTAGCGAGAATGTTGTTCGATCAAGAGCAAATTCTGACTGTTCCTGGAATAGATGCCGTTAGTGCAAAGAAAATATATTTCAAACTTCCAACTGTAGAGATTTGTTCTTTCTATGCCAATGGACGTAAAAACAAACCATATCTTGCTGTCGCTTCGGCAGGCTGCATTAGCCCTGAAACCGGCCTTAGTATGTTCGAACTGCAACAGCTTAATATTTACGATCTTGATGTTGACAATATCCCCTCTCAATTGAGCGATTGTGAAATCGCTTCAGATAGAGTGTATTATATCAAGGATGAAAATAGTCCATATACTCCTGGTTCATATCCTGATTGTTGTGTACGACCAACAATATGCAACCTTAATGACAATGGTATCAATGAACCAGCTAAATTATTCTGGTTCGATAGGTTCTACACACTTTCTGGCAATACGCTTTCACAAGTTGGTGATGTTATCTTAAATAATGAACTGTATAATAATGAGCGAGAACAAATTATTGTGGGAAGTAATGCTGTAACTCATCCGGTAAGTGCTGTGGCATGCGAATATACTGATCCATGGGATCCAGATAAAATAAGCCGAGAGATTCTCTTCCTTGAAACAGCAAGATATACACCAGATGAAAATGGTGATTACACACCATTACGTATAAGAATGCAGAAAGTACTCCCAAGTGATAACAGCGTATCAAAGGGTGCACCTGTTGACTTTACTGTTGCGAATTATCCTAATTTGTTCAATGGTTCGCTTAACCTCGTGGCTCCACACACCACACCGGGCTTGCATCTGCAGTTTGACCACCGCGAGTCTCGTTTCACATCTCCAAATATCATTGCGTTGGCTTATGTTCCTCCTTATTATAAGGAGTATTGCCGTGATGTAAATAAATACGGTGTCAGTTATACTACAAGAACGACAGAATCAACAGGATCAACCAATACTGAAACATTCACAACATCTGTCGGTCTAAAGATTTCATCACCCGACCTTCTCGACAAACTTCTTAAAATATCAGGAGGTATGACAAGTACCTGCGTCAAAACATCAGTTAAATCAAGTACTGTAAGCAGTTCCCAGTCACTAACTCTGAATAACGTTGTCAACAGTGCTGTGATTTATACAGCCATACCTTGTGATGGCTGGGTTTATAAGATTGTTGATGACAATTCATTAATACTACCTGAAGTTTACAAGAATGGTGATATCGAATTCTGTATTGCGACGACGAGCTACCCAAACACTTATATTAGTAGTGTTGATAAATACAATGAAAATGCAGCGAAGTCCAACTATCCAACAATAAACATGGGGAGCGTTGACGGCGATCTAAGTACTTACAAGGCTCTCGTTGGAACAGCTAGTCAAGAAGACTATGAGTCTCTCTTTGAGCACAGTACCGCTTCTCCATTCGTCGTGGGCAAAACTATCACAGTTGGTAACTCTGGCACTACTTCTGGTTCTTGTTCCATAAACTTCGGACAGACACAAAGTGAAGGAAGTAGCAATTCAACTTCAGTGACAGGTTCTGTTGACGTTACCATAAATTTGCCATTCTTCTCTCTCGATCCAAGCATTACATCAACATATGGCAACACTTGGGGCACTACCACGACATTCGGAAATGACGTCGCACTTTCGGGAAGTGTTGGTAGTTTAACTGAAGACGCACCTATTACGACCTATGCTGCACAACAAGTAATGTATCGAGTTCAGAAGTACTATAATTGGGTAAACGGAGAACTTGTAGAGACCAGTAACAGCACTAATGCTGACTATACTCAAGATTACTTTGTTAGCAACTGGGTTGTACAGTCCACAGATAATATTTATAAGTATATCAATTATGAACTAACCGAGGCAAAGATCGGTACTATCATTTTGCCATTCCGCGCTGATATTCCTGATGGCATGACGGCATGGGAGGAAGTAAGTGTTGACGAGAATAACGTCATGCACCTTAACGAGGTGACAGAGTTTGAGCGCTGCAAGCCTTATGTCGTAACAGGAGTACCTGGCATATACAGTTTTTACGGTCCTATAGTGTTTGGTGCTACTCCTGCATTCTATGGTGACGGCTATCTGAAGGGTACGTTGATTGGTACATATGAATTTGCTGATGGCGACTACATCCTACAGCAGCAGGACAGCCATAATGCCTTTTACAGGTATGTGCCTTCTACTACAAACACACAATGCTCTATGGCATACCATGGCTTCGTACAGGCTCCACAGCAGTCAAGCGGAGCACGCAGCTTCTCTCTCTTCGGCTTTGACGATGAGACAACAGGCATCAACAGCGTACTGAGCACACCATGGGCTCCAGCACAGGCTGCCGGCATCTACTCTGCCGACGGCAAGAAACAGCAGTCGATGCAGCCTGGTCTTAATATCGTTGTTGATGAAAATGGCCAGTCACGTAAGTTCTTCATACATAAGTAAAGCAATAAGTCTCTTCTCCTTTCCACCAGAAAGGGAGAGGAGACTCCAACAATAACGATTATGACAAAGAAAAAATACATGACACCGAGAGTCCTCGGTATAGAGCTCGCCAAAAGCACCATGCTCGACATTTCAATAACTGAAAACCCAGCAAACAAAACGCAGCTCGGCAAGGAGTCGGTCATTGAGTTTGAGGATGAATAGACATCCACAACACTGAATGCAGCGATGGCGTTCTCAATTACATAGCTCAGTTATTGGACTTTAGACTGATATAACAGATTAACAAAAGCCCTGTGTCACACTTGATAAGCGTAGCACAGGGCTTTATTGTTCCGTAAGATAGTTTGAAGGAACCAATATTGACATTTCGGGATTTTATATATTTGATTACATAAATCAGCGATACATCTTCTAATTGCGGAAGTTGCATCGCTGATTTACTTGTAATACGAATGTAGGCTGATGTTATGCTTTCTTGATAAGGCACTTATCAAGTTGAGCTGTGATAGCCTTCTTGTCAAGATGCTGACCTATGAACACGAGCTTTTGCATACGGTCACCATAGACGGCATCCCAGTCGCGAAGGACTGATGGATTCTGCTCAAGGAATACAGTAAGTTCGTCCTTCGGCATTGTAGCATACCACTGGCCGGCATTGCGTATGCTGACCTGCTTGCCAGCTTGCTCAAAGACGTAGCAGATATCCTCTTCACCCTTGAAGTAGCATAGGCCCTTGGCACGTATTATTGACTTTGGCCACTCACGTGCTACGAAGTGGTCGAACTCTGTCAGGGAGAAAGGCTCACGAGCGTAATATACAAACGTTCCGATGCCATATTCCTCTGCCTCGCCCGTCTCCTCATTGTGATGACAATGACCGCATGTGCATCCTTCGGGATGATCGTGGTCGTGTTGATGATGTTGGTGATGCTCATGCTCGTCCTCATCTTCATCGTCATGATGATGGTGGTGATGCTCATGTTCGTCTTCGTCATCCTCATCGCCATCCTCAAGTTCATCAAGATGCTTCTCTACCTCTTTCACCCATGTTGCAGAACCTGCGAGAGTGTTGAAGTCGAACATGTCTGTATCAAGGAGTTTCTCAAGGTCAACATCACAGAAGTTACATTCTATAATCTCTGCCGTAGGCTGCAGCGTGTGCAGAATCTCACGTACACGACCCAGCTCTTGCTTGGTCACCTCGCTTGCCTTGTTCAGCAGAATGATGTTACAGAACTCAATCTGCTGTATGACGAGGTTCTCAATATCCTCCTCACCTATATTCTCCTTCATTAGGTCAAGTCCGCCACCGAACTCATCACGCAGACGCAGAGCATCAACGACACTGACGATACTGTCAAGGCGTGCTACACCATGCTGTGTGTATTCCTCGCCCATCTGCGGTATTGAGCATATTGTCTGTGCGATAGGCATCGGTTCGCAGATGCCACTGGCCTCAATGACGATGTAGTCAAACTTTTGCATCTTCATGATGTCGCAGAGCTGCTGTACAAGATCCATCTTAAGGGTGCAGCAGATACAACCGTTCTGGAGAGGGACGAGAGAATCGTCTGTCTGTCCTACGATGCCGCCTTTCTGAATGAGGTCGGCATCGATGTTCACCTCGCCAATGTCATTAACGATGACAGCAAACTTAATGCCTTGCTTATTAGCGAGGATACGGTTGAGGAGTGTTGTCTTTCCGCTGCCGAGGTAACCTGTCAGCAGCAGAACAGGAATTTCTTGTTTATTCATTATATTATAATTATTTTGTAAAGCAGTTAATGAGTGAGGAGTGAGAAGTTTGGAGTGAGTCATGACCTTTGTTCGTGAGATGGTGTCAGGATGTAGAGCCTTGGCTTGACTCCTAACTTCTAACTTCTAACTCCTAACTTCTAACTCCTAACTTCTAACTCCTAACTTCATATGACCGTGCAAAGTTACATATTATTTTTCATTATTCTGTACTTTTATGTCCGAAAATTGACATTATTCATCTTGTTTTTAACAAAAACAATGCCAAAAATTGCTTATGTCACGTAAATTTACTAACTTTGCATGATGAATTGTTGATAACATGTATTGTTGTTGACAACAATTAGCAGAAGAACTAAACTAACAATAAAACTTAACCAATGAAATTCTTAAACACATTAGCCATGATGCTTGTTGCTGCCAGTGTGTCAGCAGCCAACATCTACACAAAGACACCTGGTGGTGTCAGCGTGGCTGTAAAGAAACATTACAAAGGACAGACGGCTATCGTACGTCTGAAGGTTGTCAATGACAAGATTATCCACGTCACAGCAACTGCAGAAGACAAGTTCAAGGACCCAAAGAGTCTTATCATCGTACCACAGGACAACAAGGCAGAATATACTGTCTCGGAGTCAGGCGATGTTATAACCGTAACGACAAAAGCCATTAAGGCTAACGTCAACGGAGTCACCGGCGAGGTATGGTTCACCGATCTCAACGGCAATATGATTCTGCAGGAGCAGAAGGGTGGCGGCAAGACCTTCCGCCCTTACCAGTGTCAGCAAATACATGTTGATGGTAAGCCTGAGACATACAAAGGCTGGTCAATACGTCAGGTATTTGAGTCGCCTGCTGATGAGGCATTCTATGGCTTAGGACAGCATCAGGCTGACGAGTGGAACTACAAGGGCAAGAACGAGGAGCTCTTCCAGTACAATACAAAGGTGAGCATACCATTTGTAGTGTCAAACAAGAACTACGGCGTGCTCCTCGATAGCTACTCGCTCTGCCGTTTCGGTAACCCTAATGACTATCAGCAGTTACAGCGTGTCTTCCGCCTTACTGACAAGAAAGGCAAGATTGGTGCCTTGACAGGTACATACACAGCTCCTGGTCAGAAGACTCTCGTACGCCGTGAGGACTCACTCTATTTCGAAAACCTCAAGTCGGCAAAGAATCTTCCTGCCTTCAAGCTTGACAACGCAAAGGTTGTCTATGAAGGCACAATAGAGCCACTCGTAACAGGCGAGTATCGCTTTAGCCACTACTATTCTGGCTACCAGCGCGTATTCATCGACGGAAAGGATGTATATACCGAGGATGTTGCTGGCACAGGAAGCAACGACCAGACCATCTGGCGTACTGCTTGGAACCCTAACGCACGTAAGTTTGCTGTCAAGCTTGAGGCTGGTAAGAAGTATAAGTTCCGCCTTGAGTGGACACCTGACGGTGGTGAGGCATACTGCGGACTCCGTGCCTATGCTCCGGTAAAAGACGAAGAGCAGCAGAAACAGTCATGGTGGAGTGAGATGACGCAACAGCTTGACTACTACTTCATTGCAGGCAACAATTCTGATGACGTAATACACGGCTACCGCCAGCTTACTGGTAAGGCACAGATAATGCCAGATTGGCTTCTCGGATACTGGCAGAGCCGTGAGCGTTATAAGACACAGGACGAGATAGTCGGAGCCTTGAAGGGCTTCCGTGACCGCCATCTCCCTATTGATAATATCGTCATGGACTGGAACTACTGGACTCCAGACTCATGGGGCGCCTTCACCTTTGATCCTACACGCTTCACCTCGCCTAAGCAGATGATACAGGACATCCACGATATGCACGGAAAGATAATGATATCTTGCTGGCCTAAGTATTACCTCACGGTTGATAACTTCAAGGAACTCAACAAGCAGGGCATGATGTACCAGCAGTCAATAAAGGACTCGCTATATGACTGGCTTGGCTATAAGTATGCTTTCTATGATGCTTATGACGAGGCAGCACGTAAGATATTCTGGCGTCAGCTCTACGACAAGCTCGGCACCATAGGCATGGATGCTTGGTGGATGGATGCTTCAGAGCCTAATGTCCGTGACTGTACAGACCTCGAATACCGCAAGCTTCTCTGCGGCCCTACAAAGTATGGATCATCTGACGAGTTCTTCAACGCTTACTCTATCGTTAATGCCGAGGCTATCTACGATGGTCAGCGTGGTTATGAGACAGCCGTTGAGAAGAAAGGCATAGACCCTAACGACAGCAAGCAGCTTGAGGCAGCAAGCGAATGGAACCAGGACGGTCACTCTAACGAAGGTGCATTCTCTCCTAACAATAAGCGTGTGTTCCTCCTGACACGTAACGGTTTCTCTTCAGAGCAACGCTACTCTACCGCAACATGGTCGGGCGATATCGGTACACGTTGGGAAGACCTGAAAGCACAGATAACAGCAGGTCTCAACTTCTCTATCTCTGGCGTTCCTTTCTGGAGTCAGGATATCGGCGGATTCTCTGTTGAGAAGCGTTATGCAGAAGCACAGAGCGAGTTCGACAAGTCAGGTAAGGAGACAGAAGACCTCAAAGACTGGCGTGAGCTTAACGTACGCTGGCACGAGGTTGGTATGTGGGCTCCTATCTATCGTTCACACGGACAGTTCCCACTCCGTGAGCCTTGGAACATCGCACCAGAAGGACATCCTGCATACAACGTCATAAAGGGCTGCCTCGACCTCCGCTACCGCCTGATGCCTTACATCTACTCTCTGAATGCTGATGTCCACTTCAACGACTACACCATGATGCGCCCGATGATTATGGACTTCAATGGTGACAAGCAGGTTGAGAACATCGCTTACCAGTTTATGTTCGGCCCAGCCGTAATGGTTAACCCTGTATATACATATAAGGCACGCGAGCGCGAGGTTTACTTCCCTAAGAACAATACATGGTATGATTTCTATACCGGCAAGGTAGAATCAAATGGTGGTGAGACAAAGACCGTTGCTGCTCCTTATGAGCGCATACCACTTTACATACGTGCAGGCAGCATCATACCTGTCGGACCACAGATAGAGTACACACAGCAGAAGAAAGCTGAGAATATCACGCTGTTTGTCTATGAAGGCAAAGACGGTGAGTTCACACTCTATGAGGACGAAGGCACCAACTACGGCTATGAGGCTGGACGTTTCGCACGCATAAAGTTCCAGTGGAACAACGATACACGCGAGCTTACCATTTCTGCTCGCGAGGGACAATTCCCAGGAATGCTCGAGACACGTCAGTTTACTGTCGTAACTTGCAGCGCACAGAATGCACAGCCATTCAATGCTGATGCAACAGGCAAGACTGTGAAGTATGATGGTCAGCAGATTGTCGTTAAGATGTAAAAGGTGACGACCTTATACATTTCAATCGAAAAAGCGACATAATTCGCTGAACGATTATTTATAAACTAATAAGAAGGTAGAGCCGACATGACTCTACCTTCTTCGCTTTATATTAGATTCAGAATAAACATCTGAAATCTTCAGTAAATAAAAAAGACGCAAGCGCATTGGTGTTGTAGGTATTAACGTTCCAAATGTTTTGTAAATATTCACCTTGCGTTTTATAAATATTCACCTTGCGTTTTATAAATACTCATTATGTGACAGGTATACTTTAACGATGCTGATAACGTAATTTCGAGGTACCATAAAATTCAGGCAAAAGAGAAGCTGAATAATTAATTATGCATAAATATTGTTTGAAGGTGGCCGAAATTATGGAAAAATTATTACCTTTGCAATTAAATACATAACACGCCACCGAATTATTATGAAGGATTTACTTGACTTCTACCTACGATTGTCACAAAACAATAACAAACCTTGGTTTGATGCTCATCGTGCAGAATATGAGGCAACGAAGAAACAACTTGCTGTTATTGCAGAGGAATTCATACGAGAGATATCGTCATTTGACCCTCGCTGCGAAAACCTTCAGGTCAAAGATGTTACATACCGTATAAATAGAGACATACGCTTCACTCAGGACAAACGACCATATAAAGACTGGCATGGCATCTATGTCTGTCCGAAAGGAAAGAAATCGGGTATGGCTGGATATTACATTCATTTTGAACCTGTCAACAACTTATATTTTGTTTGCGGAGGACTGTATAACCCGTCAAAAGAGGTTTTGCAGAGCGTCCGTGAGGAAATAATGCTTGAGCCGGATGTGTTTCATAATGCAGTGCTATCATGTGGCGAAGATTTCTGCCTGAACTGGGACGGTGCTCTCAAGCGTATGCCTGTTGGATATGCAGAAAGCGACAAGCACAGCGAGTACTATCGACTGAAGACGTACGAGATATACAAGCCGCTCACCAAGCGTGATGTCCTTGCAAAAGACTTCATACCCAAAGCTGTTTCATATCTGAAGAGATGCCATGAGTTTAACGAGATGTTAAATCGGTGTTTCGATTATGCTTATGATTCTGACAAATAAATGAATATGAAAAGTTTACTTATCAAAGATACTACTGTAAGCGTACGTGCACAGATAGTACGTGAGGCACACCATCTATGTGGTCATTGATAAGAATGAGCTGAAAAACAGAAAATAATGGCATTACTTACTCTACATCGCAACCAGCTTTTTAAGTTGTCAATTCCATATTGGGTGTTCATAGACGAACAGCCTGTAGGGATTATGCAAGGTAGAGAAGTAAACATCCACCTCCCAGAAGGCTCTTATAACCTGAGCATCAGAATCATGTTCCAACCATTCAAATGGAGATTTAATATCGGAGGTTCAAAGAACATCAGTATTTCTACAAATGAGCAGAAACAATTGTGGATTACCGACAGAGAAAGATGGTGGAACATCCTCTTTGATATTGACCTTATGTTATGGTTGGCTAAATTCTTCTTCGAATTGCGTTATCCCTATGATATGATGTACGAGATATTGTCCAATGGCTTCTTCGCTGTCTGGATATTAAGAATATGGATGATACGAGACAGATATTTCATACTTAAGGTGGCTTCTATTAATTCCCACCATAATGTTTAACTAATTTGTGGGTATTGACGTTTTGTCATCTTTACGGATCTTTTCAGTTCAAACTGTCATAACTTTCAGTTGCATAGCCCGCTATGCGCCTTCAAGATTATGACACTTTGATTCAGAAAATCTCTCGTAAATCTGTCAAAGCGAATTAATAGAACCCACCTTAAAGAAACAAAGAATAATGAACAACATTGTTAAGAGAATATTGAATCCTTGGCTTCAGGTGCCAGGTTACTCCTGTCCTGGATGCTGTCCGACAAATGAAAAAGGACTTCGACTGCAGTTCTTTGAGGATGGTGATGATGTCGTGAGTTATTGGCAACCAGATGCTGCTTATCAGAGTTGGAAAAACACTTTGCACGGAGGATTACATTGCATGATGCTTGACGAAGTGGCTGGATGGGTGGTCTTCCATAAACTTAGCACCATTGCCGTAACAAGCAAGATGGAGACAAAATACCTCAAGCCTATAACTATTGATGGAGGCAGAATAGAGATGCGGGCACGTATAGTCAAGCAGATGCGTAATGTGGCATTCATAGATGCAGAACTCATACAAGGAGGTCAAGTATGTACCAAGGCTCAGGTTGTTTATTTCTGCTCATCACCGGAAAAAGCGAAGGAAGAATATGGTTTTACTGGATGCAAGACTGAGGATGTTGTAACACAATGACATACACTATGAAGAAATACATTCTAATTGCGCTGTATGCTCTGACATTGGCATCTTGTGCAAACAAAGTGGTTATACGTGAACATGCGTTCATTAAGCCCATGAGCACAGAACTTTCTGAGTATGTGGAAAATGCAGAGGTTCCGGCTACGTTCAGCACATCTGACTTCAATTGGATGGGCGGCAATCTCACGATGACGGTTTACAGCGAGGATATCTATGATGCAGTTGAACTCCACAAGATGGCAAAGGGAGACACTTTGTTATTTAATGGAGATACCATCATAGTCGAGAAGATTGAAGGGAATGGCGATCTTACAGTCAATGGTGGAATAGAAGAGGGTGGGGCTTATCTCGTGCCGAATGAAGGCGGTACATACAGAGCGTTACTCATGAACGACCATTCGGCTTACACAAAACTGGGCAAGGTTCAGCTGCCCCTTAGTGATAACTTCACCCTTATTGACTGTGGTGATAATCCCACAGACACATACGACACAATTTGTACTGAGCAGAAACTATACCTTGAGCATGTCAAAGAATACAAGCGAGACTTCAACGAACTGAATACGCGCGTACTTATTGAGAATGGTATCATTAACAAAATAACACGCCATTGGATTCCTTAACGTTAAGGTGGGTTCTATTAATTCCCACCGTGACTTTAAACTAAATAATTGATAGTAACGTTTTGTCATCTTTCGGTTTCTTTTCGGTTCAAACTGCCAACTCTTTCAGTCGTTATGCCCGCATAACTCCTTCAAGAAGTTGACACTTTGATCTCGACAACAAACTCGAAATCTGTCAAAGAGAATTAATAGAACCCACCTTAAATGAATTCAAAATTAAATAACATGAACAAGAAAGAATATTTAGTTTATTTCGCTATCAACGCTCTTGCATTTGGGGCTATAAGATTCTTGTTGGATCTTTGGACGGACGAAACCCAAACCATTCTCAATTATACCCTGTCAGGTGTTGTCTTTGGATTCTTGATGACAATTATTAAGTATTTTGAGGACAAAGGCCACATAAATTGGAAGAAAAGATCAGGGAAAGATAATGAATGACAACGAAATGACGGACCAACGAGGATTGAGTGATAACAACAAAAACTCGTCTATATCGCAACGTAGTAAGCATAACGGTCATGAATACAAAAGGCGGAATGAATCGTTTCTGATAGGGAAGCGAAAAGAAGATGGCGTGAAACAACTCCAAGATGGGGTACTCTATGAGGTTATAGAAGATGGTAAAAGTGACAAGCAACCGACGTCAAGCCAGAGTAATTAAGTTCACCTGAATTGCCGAAGTGCGAAGGACGAAGACCAACTGATAAACCAGGTCTTCGCAGCATCGTCACCTGCCATTACAAGGGCATGACAATCGATGGGAAAATCTTCGACCAAACTTTCAATGCAGGATGTCCTGCTGCATTCAGAGTCAACGAGTTAATTAC
>R03__coassemble_837_pt1 | contig 16167 bp, 11 predicted proteins | sample R03__metabat2_low_PE_024 | metagenome-assembled genome bin R03 | reverse complement strand
TAGAGCACTAGCCTTCCAAGCTGGGGGTCGCGGGTTTGAGCCCCGTCTTCCGCTCTAAAAATGCAAAGTCGCTGTATTAGCTCAGTGGTAGAGCACTTCCTTGGTAAGGAAGAGGTCCTGAGTTCAACTCTCAGATACAGCTCTCTCCCGAAAGATGCATGCATCAGAGGGAGTATGTGCGTTTCTGATATATCGATTAATTAACATATAAACAAAAACAAACAATGGCAAAAGAGACTTTCCAGCGTGACAAGACCCATGTTAACATTGGTACTATCGGTCACGTCGATCACGGTAAGACAACATTGACAGCTGCTATTACTACTGTACTTGCTAAGGCAGGTCTGTCAGAGGTTAAGTCTTTCGATCAGATTGATAATGCTCCTGAGGAGAAGGAGCGTGGTATCACAATCAACACAGCTCACGTTGAGTATCAGACAGCAAAGCGTCACTATGCTCACGTTGACTGCCCTGGACACGCCGACTATGTAAAGAACATGGTTACTGGTGCTGCTCAGATGGATGGTGCAATCATCGTAGTTGCTGCTACTGATGGTCCTATGCCACAGACTCGTGAGCACGTGCTTCTCGCTCGTCAGGTGAACGTTCCACGTCTTGTTGTATTCCTCAACAAGTGTGATATGGTAGACGATGAGGAGATGCTTGAGCTCGTAGAGATGGAAATGACAGAGCTCCTTACACAGTATGACTTCGAGGAGGATACTCCTATCATCCGCGGTTCTGCCCTCGGCGCTCTCAACGGCGTTGCTAAGTGGGAAGAGTCAGTTATGAAGCTCATGGATACATGTGACGAGTGGATTCAGGATCCTCCACGTGCACTTGACAAGCCATTCCTGATGCCAGTTGAGGACGTATTCTCAATCACAGGTCGTGGTACTGTTGCTACAGGTCGTATCGAGACAGGTGTCATCCACGTAGGTGACGAGGTTGAGCTCCTCGGTCTCGGTGAGGACAAGAAGTCAGTTGTTACTGGCGTTGAGATGTTCCGTAAGATCCTCGACGAGGGTCAGGCAGGTGATAACGTTGGTCTTCTCCTCCGTGGCGTTGACAAGAACGAGATCAAGCGTGGTATGGTTCTCTGCAAGCCAGGTCAGATCAAGCCATATAAGAAGTTCAAGGCTTCTATCTACGTCCTCAAGAAGGAAGAGGGTGGCCGTCATACACCATTCGGTAACAAGTATCGTCCACAGTTCTACCTCCGTACAATGGACTGTACAGGTGAGATCTCTCTCCCAGCAGGTGTAGAAATGGTAATGCCTGGTGATAACGTAGAGATCACAGTAGAGCTTATCTACGCTGTTGCTCTCAACGCAGGTCTCCGCTTCGCTATCCGTGAGGGTGGTCGTACAGTTGGTTCAGGCCAGATCACAGAGGTTTACGAGGACTAATCCTCAACCAAACAATCTGAAGTTTCAAAAATATCAGATAAGTTCCTGTCGCCAACAGACGGCAGGAACTACTTACGAGAGTCCTCCAATGGTAGGAGAGCGGTCTCCAAAACCGTCAATGTGGGTTCGATTCCTGCCTCTCGTGCTAAATAGAAATATATTATGTTCAAAAAGATAGTTAATTATTGCAAGGATTGTTACGACGAACTTGCGCATAAAACTACTTGGCCTTCACGCCAACAGCTGACACACAGTGCGGTGGTTGTATTATCTGCTTCCCTCGTTATCGCCGTTATTGTGTTCGCTATGGACAGCGTGTTCAAGTTTGTGATGACTACCATTTATCCTAATTAATCATTTCTCTTTCAATAAAAGATGGCTGAAAAAGGTTTGAATTGGTATGTCCTCAAAGCTGTCAGCGGCAAAGAGGTAAAGGTAAAGGAGTATATTGAAGCTGAGCAAAAGCATAACGAATTGCTTGCTAAGAGTGTTTCACAGGTGTTAATACCACTTGAGAAGCACGCTGCTTTGCGTAATGGCAAACGTGTTGTAAAGGAAAAGGTCTCTCTGCCTGGTTACGTCTTCATTCAGGCTAACCTCACTGGTGATATCGCTTCCCTTATCCGCTTTATGCCTAATGTACTTGGATTCCTTGGTGGAACCGATAACCCTTCACCTATTCGTCAGGCTGAAATTAACCGTATGCTCGGAACAGCCGAGGAAACTAATATCGTTGAGGAAACTGATATTCCTTACGAGGTTAATGAGACTGTCAAGGTTTCTGATGGTCCATTCAGTGGATTCTCCGGTGTTATCGAGGAGGTTAATGCTGACAAGCACAAGCTTAAGGTCATGGTAAAGATCTTCGGACGTAAGACTCCGCTTGAACTCGGTTTTATGCAAGTCGAAAAAGAAGGGTAGTAGTTACGTACTATCACTTTCTTTTTATATATTTTCATTTTAATAATAACAAAGAAATGGCTAAAGAAGTTGCTGGTTTAATCAAATTACAGATTAAGGGTGGCGCTGCGAATCCTTCTCCTCCAGTAGGACCTGCTCTTGGTTCTAAGGGTATCAACATTATGGGATTCTGCAAGGAGTTCAATGCCCGTACCCAGGATAAGGCAGGTAAGGTTCTTCCTGTCGTTATCACATACTACTCTGACAAGTCATTCAGCTTCGAGATCAAGACTTCTCCTGCTGCTGTACAGCTCAAGGAGATTGCTAAGGTAAAGTCGGGTTCTGCTCAGCCTAACCGTAAGAAGGTTGCTGAGGTAACATGGGATCAGATTCGTACCATTGCTGAGGATAAGCTCAAGGATCTCAACTGTTTCACAGTAGAATCTGCTATGAAGCTCATCGCTGGTACTGCACGTAGTATGGGTATCACTGTTAAGGGTGATTTTCCTGCTTAATTTAACAAATTCCGGGAGGCGAAAGCCGTTTGTACCGAAAAACTTCAACAAAAATGAGTAAACTGACAAAAAATCAAAAGGCTGTAGCTGATAAGATTGAGACAGGCAAAGCATACTCGCTCAAGGAAGCTTCTGAACTGGTAAAGGAGATTACCACTACCAAGTTCGACGCTTCACTCGATATCGATGTACGTCTTGGCGTTGACCCTCGTAAGGCTAACCAGATGGTCCGTGGTGTGGTAACACTCCCTAACGGAACTGGTAAGACTGTACGTGTCCTCGCTCTCTGTACTCCTGATCAGGAGGCTGCTGCTACTGAGGCTGGTGCTGACTATGTTGGTCTTGACGAATATATCAACAAGATCAAGGGTGGTTGGACTGACGTTGATGTAATCATCACTATGCCTTCATGCATGGGTAAGGTCGGACCTCTTGGCCGAGTACTTGGTCCTCGTGGTCTTATGCCAAACCCTAAGAGTGGCACTGTGACAATGGATATTGCCAAGGCTGTTAAGGACGTTAAGGCTGGTAAGATTGACTTCAAGGTTGATAAGACTGGTATCGTTCATGCTTCTATTGGTAAGATCTCTTTCTCTGCAGACAAGATTTATGAGAATGCAAAGGAGTTCATCTCTACAATTATCAAACTCAAGCCTGCTGCAGCAAAGGGTACATATCTCAAGAGTATCTTTATTTCAAGCACAATGAGTAAGGGTATTAAGATTGATCCAAAATCAGTTGAATAAACTCTAAAAGTTTTGTACAATGAAAAAAGAAGTTAAAGATACTGTCATCGCTGAACTCGGCGAGAAGCTTAGTGCTTATCCACATTTCTACCTTGTTGATGTAACAGGTCTTAATGCGGAGGCAACAAGTGACCTGCGTCGCAAGTGCTTCAAGAGTGAGATCAAGATGGTTGTTGTTAAGAACAATCTTCTTCGCAAGGCTTTTGAGGCTTCTGATATTGACTACTCTCCTCTCTTTGACTCACTGAAGGGTAACACTGCTGTTCTTTTCACAGAGACAGCTAACGTACCTGGTAAGATGCTTAAGGAGTACAAGAAGGCTGGTATTCCAGCTCTCAAGGCTGCTTACGCTGAGGAGTCTTTCTTCGTAGGCGCTGATCAGCTCGAGCAGCTTGCCAACATCAAGAGCAAGAACGAGCTCATCGCAGACGTTATCGCTCTCCTCCAGAGCCCAATCAAGAACGTTGTTTCTGGTCTTCAGGGCGCTGCTGGTGGTAAGATTCACGGTCTGCTCCAGTCTATCGAGGAGCGTAACGCTTAATGATATTAGGGAAAAGGCAATTCGCCCAAAAGGAGTTGTCGCATAATTTTCATCAGATTAATAACAAATTAAATACATTTAAATTAAAATGGCAGATATTAAGGCAATTGCAGAACAGTTGGTAAACCTTACTGTTGCAGAGGTAAACGAGCTTGCTAAGGAGCTCAAGGAGACTTATGGTATTGAGCCTGCTGCAGCAGCTGTAGCTGTTGCTGCTGGTCCAGCAGCTGGCGGTGAGGCCGCAGCAGAGGAGAAGTCTTCATTCAATGTAGTACTCGCTGAGGTTGGTGGCGCTAAGCTCGCAGTCGTTAAGGCTGTTAAGGAGGCTTGCGGTCTCGGTCTTAAGGAGGCTAAGGATCTCGTTGACGGATGTCCTTCAACACTTAAGGAGGGTCTCTCAAAGGACGAGGCTGAGAACCTTAAGAAGGCAATCGAAGAGGCAGGTGCTAAGGTTGAGCTCAAGTAATAAGTTCACACCTTACTACACTTTAATAAGAAAAACAGGTTAGGATCTCTCAAGTAGGGGGGTCCTAACCTTTCTTTCGTAACACCCCTTTATATCTCTAGAATCTCTAGATTGTCTAGATGTTCTAATTTTTCTGGATAATCCAGATGTTCTAGTAAACATATATATTAGATGGCAACAAAAGTTATTGACAACAGAGTAAATTTCGCCAGAGTGAAAAATCCGATGCCTTATCCGGATTTTCTCGATGTGCAGCTTGAGTCCTTCAAGGACTTCCTACAGTTAGATACTCCGCCTGAGGAACGCAAGAATGACGGTCTTTATAAGGTTTTCTCAGAGAATTTCCCTATTACCGATACACGTAATAATTTCGTTCTTGAGTTCTTGGATTACTATATTGATCCTCCACGTTATACTATTGAAGAATGTCTTGAGCGTGGACTGACATATAGCGTACCTTTGAAGGCTAAGATGAAGCTTTACTGTACCGATCCTGACCACGAGGATTTTAATACTGTCATTCAGGATGTTTTCCTTGGCACCATACCATACATGACAAGCAATGGTACGTTTGTCATTAACGGTGCTGAGCGTGTTGTCGTGGCTCAGTTGCATCGTTCACCAGGCGTTTTCTTTGGTCAGGGTGTTCATGCCAATGGAACAGTGCTTTACAGCGCACGTATCATTCCGTTCAAGGGTTCATGGATAGAATTTGCTACTGACATCAATAATGTCATGTATGCATACATTGACCGTAAGAAGAAGCTGCCTGTAACAACTCTGCTCCGTGCAATTGGCTTCGAGAAAGACAAAGATATCCTTAAGATTTTTGACCTTGCCGACGAGGTAAAGGTAAACAAGAAAAATCTCAAGGAGTGTTATGGCCGTGCACTTGCTGCCAATATCATGAAGTCATGGTATGAAGACTATGCCGATGAGGATACAGGTGAGGTCGTTTCTATCGAACGTAACGATGTCATCATTGAACGCGGAACAATTGTCAGCGAGGATAATGCAGAGCAAATCCTTGACAGCGGCGTAGCGTCAATCTTGCTTTCGAAGGATGAGGAGAACTCTAACAAGTATTCTATCATCTTCAATACTCTTGCAAAGGATAGTTCTAACTCAGAGAAAGAAGCCATCTACTACATCTATCGTCAGCTTCGCAATGCCGATCCTGCTGATGAGGCATCAGCACGTGAGGTCGTCCTCAACCTCTTCTTCTCAGAGAAACGTTATGATCTGGGTGAAGTAGGTCGTTACCGTATCAACAAGAAGTTAGGCCTCAATACAGATATTGATGTTCGTGTTCTTACTAAGGATGATATCACCGAGATTATAAAGTATCTTATCAACCTTATCAACTCGAATGCCACTGTTGACGATATCGATCACCTGTCAAACCGTCGTGTTAAGACTGTCGGTGAGCAGCTTGCAAACCAGTTCTCTATTGGCCTGGCACGTATGAGCCGTACTATTCGCGAGCGCATGAACGTTCGTGATACTGAGGTCTTTACACCAACTGATCTTATCAACGCTAAGACAATATCAAGCGTCATAAACTCATTCTTTGGCACAAACCCATTGTCACAGTTCATGGATCAGACCAATCCATTGGCTGAGGTGACACACAAGCGCCGTCTCTCTGCCCTTGGACCTGGTGGCCTTTCGCGTGAGCGTGCCGGTTTCGAGGTTCGTGACGTACACTATACACACTATGGTCGTCTCTGTCCTATCGAGTCTCCTGAAGGTCCTAACATCGGACTTATCTCATCACTCTGTATGTATGCACAGATTAATAATCTGGGATTCATAGAGACTCCATACCGTAAGGTAAATGACAGTATTGTTGACCTTGACAACCAGCATGTTGTATATCTCACAGCAGAGGAAGAGGACGGACATATCATCGGTCAAGGAAATGCTCCTCTTAACGATGATGGTACTTTCATCCGTGAAGTTGTTAAGTGTCGTGAGAATGCTGACTTCCCTGTCGTTCCTCCATCACAGGTTGACCTTATGGATGTCGCTCCACAGCAGATAGCATCTGTTTCAGCCGGCCTTATCCCATTCCTTGAGCATGATGATGGTCACCGTGCGTTGATGGGCTGTAACATGATGCGTCAGGCTGTTCCACTTATACATAACGATGCTCCTATCGTAGGTACTGGTCTTGAGAAACAGGTATGTGAGAACTCACGTACTATGGTCACAGCAGAAGGCGAAGGCGTCATCGAATATGTTGATGCGACAACGATACGTATCCTTTATGATCGTACAGAGGATGAGGAGTTCGTAAGCTTTGAGCCTGCGCTGAAGGAGTACCGCATTCCTAAGTTCCGTCGTACTAACCAGAACATGGTCATTGACCTCCGTCCTATCTGTAACAAGGGACAGCGTGTCAAGGCAGGTGACATCCTTACTGAAGGCTATGCCACTGAGAATGGTGAGCTTGCTCTCGGCCGAAACCTGCTCGTTGCCTACATGCCATGGAAGGGCTATAACTATGAGGATGCTATTGTCCTCAACGAACGCATCGTACGTGAAGATATCCTTACTTCCGTACATGTCGATGAGTATTCTCTCGATGTTCGTGAGACAAAGCGTGGTGTAGAAGAGTTCACTGCTGATATCCCTAATGTCTCTGAGGAGGCCACAAAAGATCTTGATGAGAATGGTATCATCCGTATCGGTGCTCGTGTTGAGCCAGGTGACATCATGATTGGTAAGATCTCTCCAAAGGGTGAAAGTGACCCTTCTCCTGAAGAGAAACTCCTCCGTGCCATCTTTGGTGATAAGGCTGGCGATGTGAAGGATTCTTCTCTTAAGGCTAATCCATCACTCTCTGGTGTTGTTATCGACAAGAAGCTTTTCTCACGCGCTATCAAGACTCGTGAGTCAAAGAAGCAGGACAAGATCGTTCTTGCTAAGATAGACGAAGAGTATGAGGCAAAGAATAAGGATCTTAAGGATATCCTTATTGACAAGATTCTTACACTCACGGAGGGCAAGACATCACTCGGCGTCAAGGATTATACAGGTGCAGAGATTATCACAAAGGGAAGTACCTATACTGCTACTGCCCTTGCCAATCTGGAGTATGATGGCGTGCAGTCAAACGACTGGACTGGTGATGAGCATACTGATGTCCTCATCCAGAAGCTCATCATGAACTACATACGTAAGTACAAACTTCTTGATGCAGAGCTGAAGCGTCGCAAGTTCGCAATCACTATTGGTGATGAGCTGCCATCTGGCATCTTACACATGGCCAAGGTCTATATCGCAAAGAAGCGTAAGATTGGTGTCGGTGATAAACTTGCCGGTCGTCATGGTAACAAGGGTATTGTCTCTAAGGTAGTACGTCAGGAGGATATGCCGTTCCTTGAGGATGGTCGTCCTGTTGACTTGGTTCTTAACCCACTGGGTGTGCCTTCACGTATGAACCTTGGTCAGATCTTTGAAGCTGTTCTTGGTGCTGCCGGCAAGCGTCTCGGCGTTAAGTTCGCAACACCTATCTTTGATGGTGCTAAGCTTGATGACCTCAACGAGTGGACTGACAAGGCAGGTCTCCCACGTTACTGCTCAACACATCTTTATGATGGTGAGACAGGTGAGCGCTTCGACCAGCCAGCTACAGTAGGTATTACTTACTTCCTCAAGCTCGGTCACATGGTTGAAGACAAGATGCATGCACGTTCCATCGGTCCGTACTCTCTCATCACACAGCAGCCACTTGGTGGTAAGGCACAGTTTGGTGGTCAGCGATTCGGAGAGATGGAGGTCTGGGCTCTTGAGGCATTCGGTGCAAGCCATGTCCTTCAGGAGATCCTCACCATTAAGTCTGATGATGTTACAGGCCGTAGCCGTTCATACGAGGCTATCGTCAAGGGTGATGCAATGCCGACACCAGGCATCCCTGAGTCACTCAACGTACTCCTCCATGAACTTCGTGGTCTCGGTCTAAGCATCAAGCTTGATTAATTTGACTAAATAATTATAAATTGCAAATCGTCAAATTGTAAATATTTATGGCTTTCAAGAAAGAAACAAAGATAAAGACTAATTTCACCAAGATCACTATTGGTATTGCTTCACCGGAAGAGATCCTGGAGAATTCATATGGTGAGGTGACAAAACCAGAGACCATCAACTACCGTACTTACAAACCAGAGCGTGATGGCCTGTTCTGTGAGCACATCTTCGGACCAACGAAGGACTTTGAGTGTGCTTGCGGTAAGTATAAGCGCATCCGTTACCGTGGTATCGTCTGCGATCGCTGCGGTGTTGAGGTAACTGAGAAGAAAGTACGCCGTGAGCGTTCTGGTCATATAGAGCTCGTTGTGCCAGTAGCACATATCTGGTATTTCCGTTCACTCCCAAGCAAGATGGGCTATCTCCTTGGTATGCCTACAAAGCGTCTGGAGTCTGTTATCTACTATGAGAAATATGTAGTTATACAGCCAGGTGTTCTTGGTCCTAAGGACGAGAACGACGAGCGCGGTGTAGAGGATAACGTATTCCGCAAGCTCGATCTCATCTCTGAGGAGGAACTTACCGCATTATACGATAATGGTATTCTCTCTGATGACAACGACTTGCTGCCAGACGAGGATCCTAATAAGTTCGTTGTCAAGATGGGCGCAGAAGCTGTTTATACCCTCCTTCAGCAGCTTGACCTCGACTCACTCTCATATGAGTTGCGTGACCGTGCTAACAGCGACTCTTCACAGCAGCGCAAGACAGAGGCTCTCAAGCGTCTGCAGGTAGTAGAAGCATTCCGCTCATCAAAGGACATCAACCGTCCGGAGTGGATGATTCTCAAGATACTTCCTGTTACACCACCAGAACTCCGTCCGCTCGTGCCACTGGATGGCGGACGCTTCGCAACATCTGACCTCAACGACCTCTATCGTCGTGTCATCATACGTAACAACCGACTTAAACGACTCATGGAGATTCATGCTCCTGAGGTCATCCTCCGTAATGAGAAGCGTATGCTTCAGGAGGCCGTTGACTCACTCTTCGACAACAGCCGTAAGGCATCTGCTGTCAAGAGCGAGAGCAACCGTCCGCTGAAGTCTCTCTCGGACTCCCTCAAGGGTAAGGCAGGACGCTTCCGTCAGAACCTCCTCGGTAAGCGTGTCGATTACTCTGCACGTTCAGTTATCGTCGTTGGTCCTGAGCTTAAGATGGGTGAGTGTGGTCTGCCAAAGCTTATGGCTGCAGAACTCTACAAGCCATTCATCATACGTAAGCTTATTGAGCGCGGCATCGTGAAGACAGTGAAGTCGGCTAAGCGTATCGTTGACCGTCGTGAGCCAATCATCTTTGACATCCTTGAGAATGTAATGAAGGGTCACCCAGTTCTCTTGAACCGTGCTCCTACACTGCACCGTCTCGGCATCCAGGCTTTCCAGCCAAAGATGATTGAGGGCAAGGCTATCCAGCTCCATCCACTGGCATGTACAGCGTTCAACGCTGACTTCGATGGTGACCAGATGGCCGTTCACCTTCCTCTTTCAAACGAGGCTGTCCTTGAGGCACAGATTCTGATGCTCCAGAGCCATAACATCCTTAATCCTGCTAACGGTGCTCCTATCACCGTGCCTTCACAGGATATGGTGCTCGGCCTCTATTACATCACCAAGCTCCGTCCAGGTGCAAAGGGTGAGGGCCTCACATTCTATGGCCCAGAGGAAGCAATCATCGCTTACAACGAGAAACGCCTCGATCTCCATGCGCAGGTTAAGGTTATCGTTAATGATATCGTCGCTGGCAAGAAGGTACGTCACATGGTTGAGACATCTGTCGGACGTGTTATTGTCAACGATATGATACCTGACGAGATGGGCTTTGTCAACAAGGTCATCTCTAAGAAGTCTCTCCGTGATATCATTGCTGATGTCATCAAGGAGGTTGGCTTTGCCCGTGCATGTGAATTCCTTGACGGTATCAAGAACCTTGGCTACCGTATGGCATATCAGGCTGGTCTGTCATTCAACCTTGACGATATCATCATCCCACCAGAGAAGGAGGAGATCATCCGCAAGGGTAATGAGGAAGTTAAGCAGATCACAGCCAACTACGAGATGGGCTTCATCACCGATACCGAGCGTTACAATCAGGTAATCGATACATGGACTCACGTCAACAATGACATCGGTAATATCCTTATGAAGGAGATGACCGAGGCTGACCAGGGCTTCAACGCCGTTTACATGATGCTCGACTCTGGTGCCCGTGGTTCTAAGGACCAGATTAAGCAGCTCTCTGGTATCCGTGGCCTTATGGCTAAGCCGCAGAAGGCTGGTGCTGACGAGCGTCCTACTATTGAGAACCCTATCCTCTCTAACTTCAAAGAGGGTATGTCAGTGCTTGAGTACTTCATCGCTTCGCACGGCGCCCGTAAGGGTCTTGCTGATACCGCTATGAAGACAGCCGATGCCGGTTACCTTACACGTCGTCTTGTTGATGTTTCGCATGATGTCATCATCAACGAGGAAGACTGTGGCACACTCCGTGGCCTTACTTGTACAGCACTCAAGAGCGGTGATGAGATTATCGCATCTCTCTACAGCCGTATTCTCGGTCGTGTCTCTGTACATGATGTCCTCGATCCACACACAGGAAATATCCTCTGTGCTGCTGGCGACGAGATCACTGAGCCAAAGGCAAAGGCTATTGAGGAAGCTGGCGTAGAGTCTGTTGAGATTCGTTCGGTACTCACCTGTGAGTCACGCTCGGGTGTTTGTATGAAGTGTTACGGCCGTAACCTTGCCACAGCAAAGATGGTTCAGCAGGGTGAGGCTGTCGGTGTCATCGCAGCACAGGCTATCGGTGAGCCTGGTACACAGCTTACGCTCCGTACTTTCCACGCCGGTGGTGTTGCTGGTAATGCTGCTGCAAATGCTACCATTACCGCCAAGGGTGATGTACGTCTCGAGTTCGACGAGCTCCGCACAGTACCATTCCGTGAGGAGAATGATGGCGCTGATGTTGACTGCCAGATGGTAGTGTCACGTCTTGCCGAGGTACGTTTCGTCGATCCTAACACAGGCATCGCACTCTCAAGCCAGAATGTGCCTTATGGTTCTTCACTCTACTTCAAGAGCGGTGATGTTGTCAAGAAGGGCGACACTATTGCTAAGTGGGACCCATTCAACGCAGTCATCGTATCTGAGTACGCTGGTACACTTCGTTTCACAGACGTTGTCGAGGGCAAGACATTCCGTGCTGAGACTGATGATACAACAGGTCTTACCGAGAAGATCATCATCGACTCAAAGGATCGTAACCTCGTGCCTATCTGCGAAGTTATCGGTGACGACGGTTCTGTTCTCGGTACATACTACTTCCCACGCGACGGACACGTTGTTGTTGAGGATGGCCAGAAGATCAAGACAGGTGCCACAATCGTCAAGATACCACGTAATGTTGCGAAGGTAGGTGATATCACCGGTGGTCTTCCACGTGTTACTGAGCTCTTCGAGGCTCGTAACCCTTCTAACCCTGCTGTCGTATCAGAAATCGACGGTGAGGTGACAATGGGTAAGATACGCCGTGGTAACCGTGAGGTCATCGTGACATCAAAGACAGGCGACCAGAAGAAGTATCTCATCTCTCAGGCTAAGCAGGTACTTGTTCAGGAGCATGATGCCGTACGTGCCGGTACTCCACTCTCTGACGGCTCTATCACTCCGCAGGACATCCTTGCCATCAAGGGCCCTACCGCTGTTCAGGAGTACATCGTCAACGAGGTACAGAGCGTCTACCGTCTTCAGGGTGTGCAGATTAACGAGAAGCACTTCGAGATTATCGTACGCCAGATGATGCGTAAGGTTCAGATTAACGAGCCTGGCGATACTAACTTCCTTGAGCAGGAGCTTGTTGACAAGCTCGACTTCCGTGAGGAGAACGACCGCATCTGGGGCAAGAAGGTTGTCACTGACGCTGGTGACTCAGAGAATCTCAAGAAGGGACAGATTGTCACAGCACGCCGCCTCCGCGATGAGAACTCAAGCCTCAAGCGTCGTGATATGAAGCTCGTTCAGGTACGTGATGCTGTTCCTGCTACATCGACACAGATACTTCAGGGTATCACACGTGCAGCACTCGCTACCAAGTCATTCATGTCTGCTGCTTCATTCCAGGAGACAACGAAGGTGCTCAACGAAGCTGCTATCCGTGGCAAGTCTGATACTCTCGTCGGTATGAAGGAGAACGTTATCGCCGGTCACCTCATCCCTGCTGGTACAGGTCTCCGCAAGTTCGACAAGATCATTGTCGGCAGCAAGGAGGAGTACGAGCGCATGCAGGCTAACAAGCGCAATGTCCTCGACTTCGTCGATACCGATATGGATCGTTAATACATACTAATGTTTCGTTCATATTAACACATGAACCGTTAACACATACATCATAAAAAGTGATAAGTGATGAGCCATTATTGGCGCATCGCCTATCACTTTTTTGTTTTTAAGATAGGATACAACTATCCTGTTGACATCCTTTGCTAACCTACCTTACAACCATAAACTATGACACGAATAATCGCTGCATGTGCAGCGTTCCTCATTGTACTCTCTGCCTCGGCCGCCGACAAGACGATGACGGTGAAACTATCTAATCCACTGTCCGTTGAGCGTAAGGCTGTTCCTGTCGTCGTTCCCCTCGACGGCACATACACCTCGGCATTGGTGACCATTGCCGGCAAGGAGATACCTTGCCAGCTTGACGATCTCAATGACGATGGCCTGTACGACGAGTTGTCCTTCCTTGTTGATGTCAGCAAGAAAGGTCAGGCTTCTGCTGTCATCACTCTTTCTACCGACGCGGCACCGCGTGTGTATGACAAACGTACATACGGTTACCTCGGCATTCGCGACCGCTCGGAGAAGAAACCAAAGCATCAGCAGATAACATCCGTCACCTTCCCAAAAGAGACAAATCCCTACAATTACATTTTCCCTCATGGCTCTGTCATGGAGAATGACATGGTAGGCTTCCGCGTTTATTGCGACCACCGCCAGTCACTCGACTACTACGGGCATCGCCAACATAAGATGGACATCGCTGAGACGGCCTTCTATACAACGCAGGAACAGCGTGACAAAGGCTATGGTGAGGATGTACTCTATACCGGCTCAACCTATGGCTGCGGCTGTCTTCATGGATGGGATCCCCAGGCCAACAAAGCCATAATGTTTGAGAATGTCCGTAACCGCACACAGACTGTCGTCGCTGAAGGACCAGTGCGCACGGTGCTTGACATAACTAACCGTGCATGGCAGCCTTTCGCCGGCTGCAAACCTGTAGATATACGCACGCGTTACATATTATATTATGGTCATCGTGATGTTGAGGTGCACGTGAAGTTCTCGCGTAGCGTTGCCGATATACCGTTGTCAACAGGCATTGTTGATATTGTCGAAGGCTCAGAGGAATTTACAGATAAGGATGGTCTCCGTGGCGACTGGGGCAGAGCCTGTGCCGGCAACAACCCACAGGTATATGACACCATCACCGTCGGTCTTGGCATATATGTCCCTAAGCAGTATTACAAGGGTGACTCGCACTTCACCGATGGCAAGTCACATCTGCCTAATCAGGCTTATGTAGAGGTGTGTGCCACCGATACCGACAACCTGCATTACTGGTTCTGTGCCACCTGCGATATAGAGAACTTCGGCTTCGATGGACCTAAGTCGTGGTTCGCTTATCTCAAGGATTGGAAAAAGGAACTCCTCAAGCCTGTAAAGATAGAAATAAAATAGCTCCTTAATACTAACACAAATCCCTTTCACCCATCAAAGGTATTAAAAAATCCTCCCATGCCGCGAGGTGCCGCGTAGCAAATCCCCTTGTGGGACAAATGCACTCGGGGCAGGAGGGTAGGTGGGGCTTCATATGGAATCCGTATTCTCGTACATCATCGGCCTTGGTGCCGCAGTCATGATGCCTATCATCTTCACCATCCTCGGTGTCTGCATAGGCATTAAGTTCTCAAAGGCTCTGAAGTCAGGCCTCTTCGTAGGTGTCGGCTTCGTAGGCCTCAGTGTTATCACCGCTCTCCTCGTTGATTCCCTCAGTCCGGCACTTAAGCAGGTAGTTGAAATCTACGGCCTGCAGCTTCAGGTGTTCGATATGGGATGGCCTGCAGCAGCATCCGTAGCCTATAACACCCTCGTCGGCTCGTTCATCATCCCTGTCTGCCTCGGTGTCAACCTTGTGCTCCTCCTCCTTGGCTGCACACGCACTGTCAATATCGACCTGTGGAACTACTGGCATTTCGCCTTCATCGGAGCCGTCGTTTATTTCATGACCGACTCTCTCGGCTGGGGATTCTTCGCAGCCATCATCTGCTACATCGTGACACTCGTTGCTGCCGACTTCACTGCCAAGAAGTTCCAGAAGTTCTATCCTGGCATGGAGGGCATCTCTATCCCGCAGCCGTTCTGTCAGGGCTTCATGCCTTTTGCCATAGCTATAAACAAAGGTCTTGACTATGTTCCTGGCATCAATAAGGTTAACATCGACTCTGAAGGCATGAAGAAGAAGTTCGGACTCTTCGGAGAGCCGCTCTTCCTCGGTGTCATCATCGGTATCATCATAGGCTGTCTCGCATGCCGCAACTGGGACGAGATAGTTGCCAACATACCTGCTACCCTTGGCCTTGGCATCAAGATGGGCGCCGTCATGGAGCTTATACCACGCATCACAAGTCTCTTCATCGAAGGCTTGAAGCCTATCGCAGAGGCCACCAAGGAGCTCATCGCTAAGAAGTTCGGTGCTGACAAGGAACTGTACATCGGCATGTCGCCGGCTCTCGTCATCGGACATCCTACGACACTCGTAGTATCACTCCTGCTCATTCCTGTCACACTTGTCCTCGCTGTCATCCTTCCAGGCAATCAGTTCTTGCCACTCGCTTCGCTGGCCGGCATGTTCTATGTCTTCGTTATGGTGCTGCCATACACTAACGGCAATGTACTGCGTTCGTTCATCGTCGGACTTGTCGTGGTCGGCATGGGCCTGTACTTCGTGACATGGATGGCTCCTGACTTTACCTCAGCAGCTCACGATGTTGCTGCTATTCACCCTGACGACAAGTCGGTGCAGGTGCCTGAGGGATTCCAGGCCGGCGCCCTTGACTTCGCCTCAAGTCCGCTGTCAACGCTCATATACGCATGCTGTAAGTATCTCAGCTATATCGGCATGGGTCTGCTGTCGGCAGTGACACTCCTCCTCGTTATCTGGAATCGCCGCCGCATCAACAAGAAGTAAGGCTGCAGGTCGCTTCCTTCCGGATTAATTGTCCGAGATCGGACGGATGTTTCGGGTAAATATCAGCCTACCGAGGTGATTGTCCGATATCGGACGGTTGTTCGGAATTAGTCACCCCTTCCTTTCATTATAAACAATAACACACAGTATAAAAATGAAGAAAATCATCACCCTCTGCGCCCTTGCCCTAATAGGCATGAGTGCCAACGCTCAGGAGGCCGACCGCTTTGTCGGCGCCCAGCACGTTAAGTTCCAGACAGCTTGCCATCCTGAGGATGTCAAGCATTACGACACCAAGACGCTC
>R03__coassemble_808_pt1 | contig 16631 bp, 16 predicted proteins | sample R03__metabat2_low_PE_024 | metagenome-assembled genome bin R03 | reverse complement strand
GCCGTGAAGCAACAGATTTACAGTCTGCCCGTTTTAACCACTTACCTACCTACCCGAAGTGCAGTCATCGCTTATCTTTATGTCTATTAACATAGATTTTGTCGTTGACGTGGACGTTGACGGATTCGAACCGCCGACCCTCTGCTTGTAAGGCAGACGCTCTGAACCAGCTGAGCTAAACGTCCTTGTTTGATAAGCGGCTGCAAAGGTACTGCTTTTTTCTTGAACTGCCAAATATTTTAGTATTTTTTTTCAAATATATTTGTTAGTGATATGTTCTACTCAATCAGTTTGTCGGATTCCTCTATGAGACTTCTGGCGCTTACGGTATAGCTAATCAAGCTTGCTCTGCTCTTGCTTTTGCAAAGTTGAGGCTATCTTCGAAGATTAAGTGTAAGATTCTGACACTTTGATTCTGAAAATCTATTGTAAATCTGCCAAAGTGAATTAATAAAACCCACCTATATTCATTGTCATAGCAGTATGTCCACATATAATCGTGTTGAGATTTTCTTATAAGGACGAGCTTCTTATACCACATGGATTTGTATGTGTGCTCTGAATGTAAATCAATAATATTTTGTCAGAATAAGTGTTTTTGGTTAAAAAATATAGTTTTTTATATGTGTATGTGTTATAATTGAATATTTTTTAGTAACTTTGCAACGTTTAGACATAATTGAGTACAAGAATCAGACAGCTAAGATGAATTGGGACGAGGTCATAGGACAGAAGAACGTTAAGAGCAGGTTGCGTGACTTGGTCGATTCAGGACGTATGCCTCATGCTTTGATGTTATGTGGTGAAACTGGATTCGGAACTCTTGCTCTTGCAGAAGCCCTCGCTACAGAACTGCTGCATAAGACGACTCATTACCATCCTGATCTTCACTATTCATTCCCAACGGTAAAGTTGCCATCAATGTCGTCTGACCATAAACCTGTAAGCGATGATTTCATAAAGCAGTGGATGGAACTGCTACAGGCTGAAGGTCCATATCTAACCCTCGACCAGTGGATGAAGTCTATGAAGGCTACGACACAGCAGGCCAGCATAACGGTTGCCGAAAGTGATGACCTTGTACGTAAGTTGTCTCTAAAATCGAGTCAGGGTGGCTATAAGGTTGCCATTATCTGGCTTGCCGAACGTATGAATGACGATAGTGCCAACAAGATACTCAAGACTCTTGAGGAACCAAGCGACCAGACAGTCTTCATCCTTGTTGTCGAGCATCCGGAAAAACTGCTTGATACCATCCGTAGTCGTGTACAACGCATTGATGTTCCATGTATCGACAGCAAAGCGCTTGAGGAGGCTCTCATAGAACGCCGAGGTCTTGATTGCAATGTTGCTCATCGTCTTGCACGTGTCTCAGGTGGAAACTGGCTTACCGCAGTCGAGATGCTGAGTCCGGATTCCGAACGCAAGCTTTTCTTCGACATGTTCGTGATGCTGATGCGTCTTTCCTATTCACGTGACGTTCGCGGAATGAAGAAATGGAGTGAAACTGTTGGTGATACGAAGTTCGGGCGTGAGAAACAGAAACGTCTGCTTCAGTATATCATGTATATGATACGCGAGGCATTCATGTCAAACTTCCAGAACTCCGAATTGTCGTATATGACGATGGAAGAGGAGCAGTTCGTGGCTAAGTTCGGACGCTTCGTAAATGAGGCTAATGTCATAGACATAAACGCTCTCTTTGAATTAGCTCTTCGTGATATCTCTCAAAATACCATTCAGAGGATAGTCTTCTACGATACAGCACTTCGTCTGACTGTATTGCTGCAAAGGAAATGAGCATAGAAGAGTGATGTTTGAAATAACGGACTGTATAGGTTGAAAATAAACAAAAACAAACAAAGAAAACATTGAATTACGATAACTTGAAATATATCTCCGGAGCTTGTGACCGTGGCTTTTCGTGCAAAGGCTGCGGACGTCAGGATCATCAGCTGAATACATACGATTATCTTGCTGATGTCCCCGGGAACAATGAAGTGACAGACCTTGTCGAGGTTCAGTTCAAGAATACACGCAAAGGCTACTATCACAACATCAATGGCTTAGAGCTCTCGAAAGGAGATATCGTAGCCGTTGAGGCAAGTCCTGGACATGACATAGGAGTTGTCACACTTACTGGACAGCTTGTCAACTTGCAAGTAAAGAAGGCCAACCTCAAGTCAATGGATGACATAAAACGTATCTATCGAATAGCACGTGAGCAGGATATCGCCACATGGAATGATGCCAAGGCTCGTGAACATGGTACGATGATACAGAGTCGCCAGATAGCCAAGGATTTAGGTCTTCAGATGAAAATAGGTGACGTAGAATATCAAGGCGACGGCAACAAAGCCATATTCTACTATATTGCTGATGAACGCGTCGATTTCAGACAACTCATAAAGGTTCTTGCAGACGTTTTCCATGTACGCATAGAGATGAAACAGATAGGTGCCCGACAAGAGGCAGGCCGTATTGGTGGCACAGGCCCTTGTGGACGCGAACTGTGTTGTGCAACATGGATGAAACAGTTCTCGAGCGTCTCAACTAATGCGGCACGATTCCAGGACATATCGCTTAATCCACAGAAACTCGCGGGTATGTGCGCCAAGCTTAAGTGCTGCCTTAATTATGAGGTTGACTCATATATGGAGGCAGCCAAACGATTCCCGCCTCGTGATGCCGTGCTACAAACAATGGACAATGACTATTATCTCTTTAAGCAAGATATTCTTGCCGGAACGATGATATACTCTACGGATAAACGTCTGGCCGCTAACCTTGAGACGATAAGTCCTGAGCGCGCACAAGAGATAATAGAGATGAATCGTCGCGGAGAGAAACCGGAATATCTCTCAGATGACGAAGACACTGAGGATGAGACCCGTCCGCTGGATCTTGTCGAGAGTGAAGATATCACACGCTTTGACAAGGCAAAGAAGAAAAAGAAGAAGAAATCACGCCGAAATGAGAAGAAAGAAAGTAAGGTCGCAGCTGATGACAATACCCACAAAGACGGCAGTCATGATGCTGATGACGGCTCTGCTCCTGACAGCATGTAACTATTATAATAAGGTGTACGACAAGTATGTACATGCCGATGCACGTGGTTGGGAGAAAAATGAACCTATCACGTTTGGCATCGATTCTCTTGACGAGGGCGGGCAATTTGCAATGGTACTTGGGTTGAGGATTGGCGATAACTACCCCTTTCAGAATCTTCAGATTGTCGTCGACCAGACAATATACCCTTCACAACAAACATTGCACGATGTTATAGAATGCCAAGTTACCGACAGAAACGGCATAATGTTGGGACAAGGCGTCTCTATACACCAGCATACTCTTCCTGTCCGCAGATACCACTACCAGAAAGGTGACAGCATAACTGTCCGCGTTAGACATAATATGAAACGTGAGATTCTACCCGGAATCATGGATGTCGGAATAATGTTAAAAAAATAATATGAGCAGAAGTTCAGATCTTTGAGCGTGTGTTGAGTTTACATTATATATATCAGAAGCCAAGCATTGACATGTAAAGTAGTAACTGTACGGTTAGAATAGAATCATTCAGTGTTATAATCGCATATTTTAAGCGTTGTTCCATTTTCCATGTTGCATGCTTAATTATATTACTAAATGTAAGTGTCTAAATATCAGTGCTTCCGATAATAGGTATTGAATGAGGCCGCAAGAAGTATTGAATGAGGACGTCATTCGTATTGAGTTAGGATGTAAGAAGTATTGAGTTAGGCCGTAATTCAATACCGTTGGAAAACTGTTCAGAAATTCCTGGTAGAACAACAGCATGACGAAGGAAAACCATCAAGCTGTTTTCAACCGTCCGGATTGAAAAAATACATACAACAAACAGACAATAATTTATAACAGATAATTGATAAATCATGGCTGAAACAAAAAAAATCAAGACAGCGTTGGTCTCAGTGTTCCATAAGGACGGCTTGGATCAACTTCTCGCTAAATTGAACGCTGAGGGAGTGAAATTTCTCTCAACAGGTGGCACACAAACATTCATAGAGTCACTCGGATATGAGTGCCAGAAAGTCGAGGATGTTACAACATACCCTTCAATACTTGGTGGACGTGTCAAAACTCTTCACCCTAAAATTTTCGGCGGCATCCTTGGACGTCGTGATAATGAAGGTGATCAGAAGCAGATGTCTCAGTATGAAATACCAGAGATAGACCTTGTCATTGTTGACCTTTATCCGTTTGAGCAGACCGTTGCTAGTGGAGCTTCAGAGACCGACATCATTGAGAAAATAGATATTGGCGGCATCTCGCTCATCCGTGCTGGAGCAAAGAACTTTAAGGATGTTGTTATTATACCATCCAAGGCAGAATACGATATCCTTTTGGATATTGTCAACAAGCAAGGCGCCGAGACAACTATCGACCAGCGTCGTATGTTTGCTACACGTGCCTTTGGTGTATCTTCGCACTATGATACTGCCATCAACGCTTGGTTTGAGAAGACAAACAAGTAGGAAGTCTCCTTTTACATAAAAGTAATAGGTGATTTTCTACACGAGTATTAACAAATAAACCTTAACCCACGAAGGTAATAATGACACCTCCACATAAGGTGTGAGGATAGGTGGGATTTTGATTATGGGATTTTTCTCTTTTGTACAAGAAATAGCGATGGACCTCGGTACGGCCAACACTATTATCATCAGTGATGACAAAATAGTTGTTGACGAACCATCTGTCGTTGCCCTTGACCGACGCACAGACAAGATGATAGCTGTCGGTGGCAAGGCAAAGATGATGTATGAGAAGACTCACGACAATATACGTACTATACGTCCATTGCGTGATGGCGTCATAGCCGACTTCTCTGCCTGTGAGCAGATGATGCGTGGACTTATCAAAATGGTTCACTCAGGTAGCCGACTCTTCTCACCTTCACTACGTATGGTTATCGGTGTTCCTTCAGGTTCAACAGAAGTCGAGTTGCGAGCAGTACGTGACTCGGCCGAACATGCCGACGGACGTGATGTTTACCTCATATTCGAACCGATGGCTGCTGCTATAGGCATAGGCATTGATGTAGAAGCTCCTGAAGGAAATATGATTGTCGATATAGGTGGTGGCTCAACGGAAATTGCAGTCATCTCTCTTGGCGGCATCGTAAGTAACAACTCTATACGTACTGCCGGCGATGATCTTACTGCAGATATACAGGAATATATGTCTCGCCAACACAACGTAAAGGTTTCAGAACGTATGGCCGAACGTATCAAGATACACGTGGGTTCTGCACTTACTGATCTTGGCGATGATGCTCCAGAAGACTATGTCATCCATGGTCCTAATCGTATTACAGCTCTTCCAATGGAGGTACCTGTTTGCTATCAGGAGATAGCACATTGTCTTGACAAAACCATCGTTAAAATTGAAAACGCCGTCCTCAATGCATTAGAGAACACACCGCCTGAGTTGTATGCAGACATCGTGAAGAATGGTATCTACCTCTCTGGTGGAGGCGCATTACTCCGTGGACTTGATCGACGCCTTGAGGCAAAGATTAACATTCCATTCCATATTGCTGACGACCCATTGCATTCAGTAGCAAAGGGAGCCGGCATAGCTCTCAAGAATGTTGATCGTTTCTCATTCCTTATGAGGTAATTAGGTACCGATTACGAACTGAATTTTCGCATCCTTTCTTTTTTATCAAGAATTATAGAGTTATAGAATGTCTGATTGGAATGAATAAGAAATATGAGAAAATAAATAAAAACTCACAAGAGATTTTATTACAATTTTCTTAGTTTTCTTGACAATTTTAAGAAATGTTGAATTTGGTTTTCTTTCGGCAATGCTAAATATTCTTTACTTCTTGATAATAAAAAGAATAGGATAATATAATGTAATACTTGGACTGCGTGAAATTTCAGTTATTAATTCGTAATTATAAAATCGAATGCACAACTTAGCAGAATTTATACAGAAATATTATTACTGGTTTCTGTTCCTGCTTCTTGAAGTGCTGTCTCTTGTACTGCTATTTCAGTTCAACGGATATCAAGGCAGCGTATGGTTTACCTCAGCAAATTATGTCTCAGGTAAATTCTACGAAGCGGATGCTGCTGTAAACCAGTTCTTTTCGCTGACAAAAGTAAACGAAGAACTTACACAACGCAACGTCTATCTTGAGAAGCAGGTGCAGATGCTCAGTGAGCATATTGAGCGAACAACAGGCGACAGTACCATCAGCAACCGATCTCTAAAGGCTATCATCGCTGACAATCACGTCATTCCGGCACATGTCATAAGTAACACTATTGACCGTCAGGATAATTTCATAACACTCGATAAAGGTTATAACGCTGGTATACGTCCTGACATGGGCGTTGTCAGTGGTACAGGTGTTGTTGGTATGGTCTATCAGGTGTCTGCAGATTATAGCATTGTTATTCCAGTGCTCTCATCACAGTCGAACATTAGCTGTATGATACAGAACAGGAGATACTTCGGATACCTGCACTGGACTGGTGGCTCGTCACGCTATGCATATGTTGACGACATACCACGTCATGCTCACTTCAGACTATATGATAAGGTTGTAACTTCGGGTTACAGTTCTGTCTTCCCGCCAGGTATCATGGTCGGGAAGATAATTCATGTATATAATTCTCCAGACGGCCTGTCGTATAGGCTTAAAGTTGAGTTGTCAACAGATTTTGGTAACGTTCGTAACGTGTGTGTTCTTGATGATGCTGTCATGCGAGAACGACTTCGTTTAGAACGTGCTGCCCAGGACTCAATTAAATTACGAAAGGAGGATTAGCTGACGATATGACGACACATATACTAAAACGGTTCTGCTTAATGGTACTGCTGATAGTGATACAGGTGTTGATAATGAATCATATACGCCTTTTCTATCTTGCCATTCCTTTCCTCTATATCATACTACCCTTGCATTTTAGTTCTGAACAGCCACGGTGGAGTGCATTACTTTGGTGTTTCTCCGTTGGCATGATAATTGACATATTCTCAAATACGCCAGGAATAGCATCGGGATCCATGACACTCATAGGCTTGCTTCAACCTTTCGTTCTCAAATGGTTCCTTCCGGATGATGAGGAGGAATTTATTCCTTCGCTGAATAATATGGGATGGATGAAATACTCCATCTATTCACTTATTATTATAACGGTGTTCTGTCTTACTTTTTTCACACTTGAGGCTTTCTCCTTTTTCAACCCGTTGCAATGGATAGAAAGTGTGGGCGCCAGTATTCTACTCTCTTTCATTCTTACCATAGCATTGGATAAGATAATAGACGATTGACAACCAGACAAGTCACAGACACCCCTTTATAATAACAATAAGTAACGACAGGCTTTCTTATGTTGGAATTTACTGAAGCCAATCTTAATTATACACATTACGTTGGAGTACGGACTTGAAAATAGAAAATATGTTATCGGTGGCGTTGCTGTTGCAGTCGTCATCGTGTATATTATTCGTTTGTTCGTACTGCAGATTATGAGTGACGATTACAGAAAGAGTGCTGACTCAAATGCGTTCTTTAAGAAGATCGAATACCCGTCACGTGGTGTTATAAACGACCGTAACGGACAGTTGCTTGTGTACAATGAACCTTCGTATGATCTTATGGTCATCATGAATGAGCAGAAGGGGCATATTGATACACTTGAGTTCTGTCAGGCACTTGGCATAACTCCTGAAATGTATGCGCAGCGTATGCTTGATATCAAGGATCCGATGAAAAACCCAGGATATTCACGCTATACGCAGCAACTCTTCATGTCACAACTATCAGAAAAAGAGTTTTCTGTCTTTCAGGAGAAAATGTTCCGATTCCCTGGCTTTTATGTTCAGAAACGCTCCATAAGACAGTATCAGTATCCTTACGCTGCACATGTTCTCGGAGATGTTGCTGAAGTATCACCAAGTGATATTGAGGACGATGACTATTATCAAGCTGGTGACTATATCGGGAAACTTGGTGTAGAACGTAAATATGAAAAACAACTTCGTGGTGAGAAAGGCGTACAGGTAATGTTGCGCGATGCCCATGGACGTATAAAAGGTCATTATGAAAATGGCCGATATGACCATAAACCGGTAGCAGGCAAAGATTTAACACTCAGTATTGATATTAAACTTCAGGCTCTCGGCGAACGCCTCATGCAAGGCAAGATAGGCAGTATTGTTGCCATCGAACCATCTACAGGCGAAGTCCTGTGTATGGTGTCATCGCCGACCTACGACCCACGCATAATGACAGGACGTAACCGTGGCAAGAACAATCTGGCTCTGCAGCGTAATGTATGGAAACCGCTTCTAAACCGTGCCATTATGGGGCAGTATCCGCCTGGATCTACTTTCAAGACGTCACAGGCGTTAACATACATGGAAGAAGGTATAATCAATTCGCATACTGTTTTCCCTTGTCATCATGGCTTTCAGTATAGAGGTTTACATGTGGGATGTCACGGCCATGCCTCACCGTTAGCTCTTGTTGATGCTATAAGTACATCGTGCAATGGCTATTTCTGCTGGGGATTGTACTATATGCTCGGTGCACGTTCAAAGTACGGTAGCGTACAGAAGGCCATGAACACTTGGCGTGACTACATGGTGTCCATGGGATTTGGATATAAATTAGGAATTGACCTTCCAGGAGAGAAACGTGGACTTATTCCGAATGCAGATTTCTACGATAATGCTTACCATGGCTCATGGAACGGCCTGACTGTCATCTCCATTTCCATAGGTCAGGGTGAGGTGAACCTGACACCATTGCAGATAGCCAACCTTGGAGCAACAATAGCTAATCGCGGATATTATTATGCTCCGCATGTGGTAAAAAAAGTACAGGGAGAACCACTTGATACCACTTATACACGGCCTCATTATACCAAAGCCAGTCGACGTGCTTACGAATGGGTCGTAGCTGGAATGCGCTCGTCAGTTATAAAAGGTACTTGTAAGGCTGCCAACCGAGCAGACTATCTTGTATGTGGAAAAACTGGTACAGCTCAGAACCGTGGACAAGATCACTCTGTCTTCATGGGCTTTGCACCTATGGAGAATCCGAAAATAGCCATCGCTGTGTATGTTGAGAATGGTGGCTTCGGTGCAGACTATGGTGTACCTATTGGTGCATTAATGATGGAACAATATATAAAAGGTAAACTATCGGCAGGTAGCGAGAAGCGTGCGGCCGATTTCCAAAGACGCAGAATAGCTTATGGCTCAAGAAACCGCTAACGGAAAAGGAATTATCAGCTCACTTGACTGGTTAACAATAGTCATCTATCTCGCTCTCCTTGCATTAGGATGGATGAGTGTTTGTGGTGCAAGCTACTCTTTCGATAATACAAGCCTTTTTGAACTCAGCAGCCGCTCGGGAATGCAGATTGTATGGATTGGTACTTCAATATGCCTCGGTTTTGTCATATTGATGATGGATGACCGTGCCTTCGATACTTTTGGATTCGTACTCTATGGGCTGATGCTATTATTGCTGTTTGCTACAATCTTTAACCCGCATGAGATTAAGGGTTCAAGGTCATGGCTCGTTCTTGGCCCACTTAGACTACAGCCTGCTGAATTTGCTAAGTTTGCTACAGCTCTGGCAATATCAAAACTCATGTCCACCTATGGCTTTTCATTATCCAAAGCACGCGACTTCCTTCTGGCTGCTATTGTTGTCATGGCACCTATGTTACTTATCATAGGACAGCGTGAAACAGGTTCAGCACTTGTATATTCTTCTTTTTTTCTCATGTTCTACCGTGAGGGAATGCCTGGCTCAATACTCTTTACGGGTGTTGCCATGGTGGCATATTTTGTGATAGGCATACGCTACGAACAAGTTGAATTATGGCAGATGCCGGTCTCTTCCGGTAAGTTCTTTGTACTGCTGATGGTACAACTGTTTACCATAGGCATGGTATATGTGTACTGCAAGAACAAACGTCTTGTCACTCAGATGTTTGGTGCCGTTTCTGTCACTACTGTCATTGTCTTGCTGTTTTCTAAGTTTGTCATCCCTTTTGATATCGTCTGGGTACAACTTCTGTTGACAGCAGGGTTGATAGGCGTGCTGTTATACCAAGCCTTGCATGACCATCTCCGACAGTATTATTTCATCTTGCTTTTCACACTTGGCTCCGTTGCCTTTTTCTATTCATCGAGTTTCGTTCTCAACAATGTCATGGAGCCTCATCAACGTGTACGTATTAACGTGTTGCTTGGCCTTGAAGAAGACCTTGCAGGCGCTGGCTATAATGTTCATCAAAGTGAAATCGCCATTGGCTCAGGAGGACTCGAAGGTAAAGGATTCCTTAACGGAACACAAACTAAGTTGAAGTACGTCCCAGAGCAAGATACAGATTTCATTTTCTGTACAGTAGGCGAAGAAGAAGGCTTCCTTGGTTCTGCAGGCGTGTTGCTACTCTTCTTGTGCTTGATATTGCGCTTGATACACGTTGCTGAACGACAGCCGTTTAAGTTCGGACGAATTTACGGCTATTGTGTATTGAGTATTTTCCTCTTTCATCTATTCATTAATGTTGGAATGGTACTTGGATTGACACCTGTTATCGGCATACCATTGCCATTCTTCTCATACGGAGGCTCTTCGTTGTGGGGATTCACCGTACTACTGTTCATATTCCTTCGTATAGACGCCGGACGTAATCTTATCAGACAATAGACAATGAAGAAAATAATCATACTTCCTCTCATAATTATTGTGATAGCAATGGCAGGTGTGTCAGAAGTTTTCTTGCAGTTTGCATTGAGACCACAACTGAAGGCTCGTCCCGTTCCAAAGTGGGCTGATTCAGCACGTGCATGCCGAGTTTTGCATGATACGTTCCTCGTAAGTAACGATTCTGGTGACAGTATTCATGCCTGGTATCTACGTGCCGATAGTATAACTGACAAAGTCGCAATCCTCGTTCATGGATATACTGATTGTGCTTTATATATGGGACGTTATGCAGAGATATACGACCGCCAGCTACACTATAACATCCTGATGCCTGATTTGCACTATCATGGTCAATCAAAAGGTGATTATGTCCAGATGGGTTGGCTTGATCGCCTTGACGTGCTACAATGGTGTGCTTTTGCCGACTCTCTCTTTGGAGGCAACACACGTCAGGTTCTTCATGGTGTGTCAATGGGTGCCGCAACGGTGATGAGTGTTAGTGGTGAGGAATTGCCCGCCTACATACGTTGCTTTGTCGAGGATTGTGGATATACAAGTGTTTGGGATGAGTTCCAGAATGAATTAAAGAACCAATTCTCAATGCCGTCTTTCCCTTTCCTTTATACAACAAGCTGGCTCAGTAAACTACAGTTAGGATGGTCGTTCAAGGAAGCTTCTCCACTTACTCAAGTTTCAAAATGCTATAAGCCGATGCTCTTTATTCATGGTGGCAACGATACATATGTTGTTACACCTATGGTATATGAATTATATGCGGCAAAACCACGCCCTAAGCAACTACATGTATTTGGACATTCAGAACATGCTCGTTCGTACCGTGATCATAAGGTTGCTTATTCTCGGCTTGTAATGCAATTCGTAACAAAATATATGAATTAAGTGTAGAGAGTAGAGTGTAGAGTGTAGAGAGTAGTGTATAATGATAAAGATTAAGAACTTATGAATAAGATAGGACTTTTCTGTGCATCGTCTAATAACCTCGATGCGATATATTACGCCGAAGCCGCACGTCTCGGCAAATGGCTTGCTGATAATAATAAAACTCTTGTATATGGCGGAGCCAATTGTGGATTAATGGAAGCAACAGCAAAGGCAGTCCATGAGAATAAAGGAACAGTTATAGGTATTGTACCCCAGATACTTTTTCAGCGAAATCGTGTTAGTGACTACATTCACGTCACCATACCTTGTGACGATCTTAACGATCGAAAGCAGATGCTTATTGATAAATCTGATGTCATCGTTGTCATGCCAGGTAGTGTCGGTACCCTTGACGAGGCTTTTACAGTAATGGCAGCCAATACCATTGGCATTCATTCAAAGAAGGTCATCTTCTGGAATGTCAATGGTTTCTGGAATGAATTGTTCGTCCTCTTCAATGCTCTTGAGCAGAAAGGTGTAGTAAACAAGCCTATGAATGACCTGTTCTCTGTTGCTAACGATTTCAACGAACTTATTAGCATTATAGAATAAAACTTATTATTCTACAGTACAGATAATAATAGCTCAATCTGTCTGTCTTTTTGTTTATAACGGACAATGCCAAAGTTTATGTGTTCTAAACTAACTATACACTTATGCAAGTTGTCAGTATAGGTGGGTTCTATTAATTCGCTTTGACAGATTTTGAGGTTATCTTCGAGATCAAAGTGTCAACTTCTTGAAGGAGTTATGCGGGCATAACGACCGAAAGAGTTGACAGTTTGAGCCGAAAAGAATCCAAAAGATGGCAAAACGATATTAGCCCATACTTGTTCATTTTATCGGTGGGAATTAATAGAACCCGCCTATATAGTTTCCTCTACCGCTGAGATAAAGGAAACCTCTATAAATAACGAAAATGGTCTGAGGTATTACATTGAACCTCAGATCATTTTCGTTATAATACGTTTTGTATTATATTTACATCATCAATAGTTGGGAAGTGATAGCTATTCTCTCTTTCCAAAGATGCGGAGGAGATAGATGAAGAGGTTGATGAAGTCAAGATACAGTGTCAGTGAGCCCAGCAATGCAAGCTTCTGTGCACTTTCGCTTGCCGAGTCTTGTGTCATGAGCATCATCTTAATCTTCTGTGAGTCGTATGCTGTCAGGCCAACGAAGATGATGACACCGATGTAGCTGACAATCATCTGCAGACCTGTTGAACCGACAAAGATGTTAACGATGGTTGCTATAATGATGCCTATGAGCGCCATCATAAGCATCTTGCCGAGAGATGTCAGGTCCTTTTTTGTTGTGTAGCCTATCAACGCCATAACCCCGAATGTACCTGCCGTTATGAAAAAGACAGTACCAATGGATTGCATGGTGTATAACAGAAATATGCTTGAGAGCATTGCTCCGTTAATGATGCTGTAGAGTATGAACATCAATGTCGCTGTGGTAAGACTCAGACGGTTTATCGCTCCTGACAGACCAATAACAATTGCAAACTCAGCAATGACAAGGCCCCAGAAAACCAGCTGGTTAGAGAATAAAATCTGAAGTATAGCAGGCGAAGTTGCAACTCCATAAGCTGTAATGCCTGTTATCACCATGGCAAGTGTCATCCATGTATATACCTTGCGCATGAGTACCGGGAATGTCACGGAAGGTTTATAATTCTGGGTGTATGTTCCCTCTGCCTCGTTGACCATGCGGTCAAAATCTTTATATTCCATATTAGTTCGTATGTTCTTTGATCTTGTTATGAGATGATTTTAGAATTGCTCAAGTATGCGTATACGCTTTTCAGTGTCGGGATGCGTTGAGAAGAGACTGCTCATGAACTGGCTGAAGCCTGTCAACGCCATCTCAGGGTGTATGATGAACAGCTGTGCGATGTCGTCACGTCCTGTGTTGCCGAGTGCGGGATTGCCTGATATCTTTCGTAATGCTGATGCCAAAGCAAGTGGATTGCCACAGAGCTCAGCACCACCGGCATCAGCCATATATTCACGACGACGTGAGATGGCGAAGCGTGTCAGCAGTGTGAAGAAGTAGGCTATGGCACAGCACACAATAGCTATTATCATGACAACGATGACTGAGATACCGTTACCTTCCTTCTCATCGCGACGACGAGATGTCGATACTCCACCGAACCACATCATGTTTGAGAACATGTTATAGACAAGACTCATGATGGTGGAGACAATTCCTACGAAGACGATACTGGTTATAAGCAGACGTGTGTCATTGTTACGGATATGTGTCAGTTCATGACCTATGACGCCGGCAAGTTCATCGTCGTCGAGAAGCTCAAGCAGTCCGGTCGTCACCGTTACTGTGTATGACTGGCGGTCAATGCCTGAGGCAAAGGCGTTGAGTTGTGGATCATCAATGATATTTATCTTCGGCATATCCATTCCACATGTCATGGTCAGATTCTCCACAATGTTGTAGACACGTGGATTCTCACGACGCTCTAAAGGCCGGGCTCCTGTTGCTGCTCGTACCATTGAGGTGTTGGCGAAATAGGCTATTAGGAACCATATTCCAACACCTATAACTACCCATGGCAGTGCGTTGAGGAAGTAGTAGTTTACGTCATCAAGGCTCAGCGTGTGTACTATGTTGCCATACTGATCGTAGTATCCACCACCGAAGTAGTTGACGAGAGCAAGGAACACCCAAACCATGCCAAGGAGTATGACAGGGAACATGACGAGCAGGAATATGCTCATCATATTATTGTGCCGTTGTTGGGTGTGTATTCCTACGTATTGCATATCCGTTTTCAAATTTACAAGTTTACAAATTTACGAGGTTACGAATTCACAAGTTTACGCATTTCCCAATTATTATTACCATTGTCAGCTAATCGTAGGCAAGTGGTGCATGTCATAATTTGTTAATTCGTAATCTCGTAAATTAGACAGAGGTATTCGTAATTCGTTAATTTGTTAATTCGTAAACTTGTAAATTCGTTAATTTGTAACCTTGTTAACTTGTTAATTCATTAGAACTTTATCTCTGGTGCTTTCTCTACGATGGCACGTTCTGTCTCAGAAACCTCGAACATTGCCTCTTTGTGGAACCCGAATGTGCCGGCGAGGAGGTTGCCAGGGAATGACTGTACGGCATTGTTCAGCTCCTTTGTTGCCGAGTTGAAGAAGCGGCGTGTTGCTGCAAGCTTGTTCTCGATGTCCGACAGCTCTGTCTGCAACTGCATGAAGTTCTGGTTAGCCTTAAGGTCAGGGTATGCCTCTACGGAAACCTTCAGGCCGGCGAGAGCATTTGATAGCTGGTTGTCAGCTGCCACCTTGTCGCTGATTGATGTGGCATTCATGCATGCGCTGCGTGCTGCGGTTATCTGTTCAAGGAGCTCCTTCTCGTGTGCAGCATAGCCCTTTACTGTGGCTACAAGCTGTGGCACGAGGTCATAACGCTGCTTGAGCTGAACGTCGATGTTGGCAAAGGCATTCTCGCGATTGTTGCGGAGGCTTACCATGTTGTTGTAGATGCTGATGAGCCAGAGTGCTATAAGCACTACGACGGCAATGATGATGATTGTTGTTACCATGATGTTTCGTTATTTGTTTTGTTGTTTATCTTTGATGTGATGGCTGTTACACATAATGTGACACACCCTGTTTACTAAAGCTACGACAAAGGTAAGGCCAATTTCTGAGAATGACAAATTGTCATACCATATTTTATACTTTATTATGGAATAAATGCTGTTTGTTTGTCTAAATTATCTTAATATTGGGTTTATTGTGTCGTTATATTAAGAATTTATCTGTATATTTGCAAACTGAAAATCTTAATCAACCACTATCAACAAAATAACTAAAACTACTAAGACAATGAAGAATTACTTTGATCTTACAGGTCGTGTGGCTGTTGTCACAGGCTGTTCTACTGGTTTGGGCGTACAGATGGCCAAGGCTCTTGCTAACCAGGGTGCAAAGATTGTGGCACTTGCCCGTCGCCAGAATCTCATTGAGGCTGTTGCCAAGGAGATACACGATACATACGGAGTTGAGACCTTTGCTGTGTCGTGTGACATTACAGATACCGAGCGTGTGAAGGCAGCTGTCAAGGAGATAATGGATCACTTCGGCCGCATTGACATCCTCATCAACAACGCGGGCACGGGTGCTGTTGCTCCTGCCGAGGATATTACCGACGAGCAGTTTGCTCAGGAGATGAACATCGACCTCTTCGGTACCTTTAAGATGGCTCGCGAGATAGCTAAGGTGGCTATGATACCAGCTGGCTACGGTCGTGTCATAAACATAGCTTCTATGTACGGCATGGTAGGCAACAAGATTGCTCCAGCGTCTCCTTATCATGCAGCAAAGGGTGGCGTTGTGAACCTTACACGTGCTCTTGCTGGCGAGTGGGGCGAGAAGGGCATTACAGTAAATGCTATCTGTCCTGGATACTTTGAGACTCCGCTGACAAAGGAAACTCTGCAGACGGAGTTCTTCCAGAACTATGCACGCACCATGATTCCTATGGCACGTTACGGCCACGAGGGCGAGCTTGATTCAGCAGCTATCTTCCTCGCATCAGAGGCAAGTACCTACGTCAATGGTGTCATACTGCCTGTTGACGGTGGTTATACATGTATGTAAACCATAAATGACATTATGGTAGAGGCGAACATGCAAGGTGGCACTTTGCTGTTCGCCTCTCCTTTTTATTATAATTGTTCTACAAGACATAGTGTGCGTAGTACATGTCAAGTAGGTTCTTGTTTTTTAAGTAAGGAAGTGAAAGAGTAAGTAAGTGAAAAGTGAAAAGTCCTGCCGGATTGATGTTTGCCAGCTTAACTTCTTACTTCTCACTTCCTTGCTATTTTGTGTAGATAGTATTTTAATTGGGATGGTATTTTAAGTAAGGAAGTGAAAGAGTAAGTAAGTGAAAAGTGAAAAGTCCTGCCGGA
>R03__coassemble_802_pt1 | contig 16680 bp, 16 predicted proteins | sample R03__metabat2_low_PE_024 | metagenome-assembled genome bin R03 | reverse complement strand
ACGACTGAAAGAGTTGGCAGTTTGAACCGAAAAGAAGCCAAAAGATGGCAAAACGATATTAGCCCATAAGTCAAATATTTCATCGGTGGGAATTCATAGAACTCACCTATAACCTCTTGCTTTCAAGCGTTTTCAGCAAAAGGTCGGGCTTGTCGTTAATGATGAGAGCCTCGGGAAAATCGGTCTCTGTTAGCAATGGGTAGATGTTCTCGTAGTTGGCGATGTCAAAGTGTATGTGTGCATCGCTGCCAAGGATAACGGGAACCTCGTACTTCTTGCACAAACGAAGTATCTCGAGGTTATTGGGCAAGGCCTTTGCCAGTTTCCCTCGGCATGGCTTCAGGCTTGAGTTGTTTATCTCAAGCAATGTTCCGGTCTCCTTCGCTGCCAGCACGATAGGCTCGAAGAGTAAGTCGGCAGTGCCGTCGCCAGGGTGAGAGATGATGTCTGTCCATGGATTGCGTATGGCGTTTATCATGCCATGAGTGTTCTCTTCGGCAGTGCCGCCTTTCCAACAGAGCCTGTGTATGCCTGCAATGCGTAGGTCAAGGCGGTGGTAGTAGTCCTCGTCATTGTCAAGGTTGCCATCGGTGTCGAGGATGTTAAGCTCGGCACCGAGCAACAGCCGCATGTCACCCCATTGACGTGGGACGACATGATAGTTCCAGAAATATATTGGCTGGCATGTGCCGGGAATGCCTGGCGCATGCTCGGTTATGCCAAACAGCTTCAGTCCTCGGTGCTGTGCTTCCGTCGCCATCTCAGTAAGTGTGCTGAAAGCGTGTCCTGAAACGATGGTGTGTGTATGTACGTCAAGGAGTATGTTCATGTCGGTGAGTGTCGTCTTGTGATTAACGTGTGCTACTTTTCCTGAGACTCGAACTTGCCGAAGGTTGCCCGGCCTACCTTCACGCGATGCATGAACATGCCGAGCATGACACCAGTGAATCCACCGATGACTTTTGTAGATAGATTGTGGAAGTTCATCTTGGCAAGCGTTGGGAATGTCTTTGCCGTCGGCAGAAATGCTGTGTGCCTTATTCTGTGTAGAAGTTTATGAGGTCAGTGAGAGCCTTGCGACATGCTGGACAGAACTCGGGATTCTGGTTTGTGCGCATGCGACAGTCGGGACAGGCACGATATACCCCTGTCAGTGAGTAGCCGGCGCCCTCGTAGAGGCCTATCTGCTCGTCGTTAGTTATGGCTTTCTTGCTCTTCTTTGACTTCTTTGATGCCTTCAGTTGTGGCTTCCCGTTGTCGTGGTTCCATGCTTCGCTGTTCGGACTCCATGTGCCTTCCTTTGTCTTCCAGGCTTTCTCGTCAATCTTATTCTCCCACTTTCCGTTGAAGTCAACGAGTGTTGTGATGTTCTTCTCCCATGGTTCTATGTCGTGAGGATACATCGGTATCTGCTCGTTTTCGTAGGCATACTCGTCGGCAAGTCCTGCAAAGCTGTGTCCGAACTCGTGCACTACGACCTGGCGATAGTATTGGTGGTGTGTCGTGGAGAGATTATACGAGTTCAGAATACCGCCTCCGCCGTAGCGGTCGGAGTTGACAAGCACGATGATGTGCTCATAAGGTATGCCTGCAAGGATGTTGTGAAGGTCTTTCAGATGCAGCGTTGTGAGATAGCGCGAGCTATAGAATGTGTCGAAGTTAGAGTGCAGGGCGGTGTTCAGCCAGATGTCTTTGGCAGGTTCGCTTGTGCCGCTATCGACGGAGGTTGACTTCACCGCAACGATGTTGAAGCGTGATCGCAGCGACTTGAACGGTTCGTGTTGGAACAGTGCGTCTATTGCCTCTTGAGCGTCGGCTATGAATGTAGGCATCTCAGTGTCCTTGTATCCCTCGGCGACAAAGGCTATGTTGATACATTTGTCGGGGTTCTCGGCTTTCTGCAGCACATCATACGGTGTTGTGCCTTTTACTGCCAGATGACGTATGAGGATATCTGTCGGCACGACGACGTGTGTCAGCGATGCTACCACCTGACGTCGGTTGTCCATCAGTTGCAACGTGACATCGACGGTGTCCTTTGGCATCGGGACGATGAAGACATTCTCGAACGAGCGTGCCTTCTCCTTTGCCTCGTCATAGCTTTGCCATTCCTGAAAGAGTGTTGAGAACGAGTTGCGGTATATTACCTTATCTTTATTATGCACGCGAACAATGACTTGCCCGTTTCCTTCTATTGGTACGTCGGCAAGATTCTGGCGCTTGCCATACCATCCGTCTGTCTGGCACAGCTCGTCAACAGCTATGTGCTGCTCTGTCGCTGTGCCTGAGAAGGTGTAGTCAAGGCGTAGTGTCTTGTTTACGAAATAGTCGTCAAAACTTTGGGCGTTGGAATGAAGAATGCAGAGTGTAGAATGAAGAATGAAAGTTAGTATAAATAAGGAAAGGCGTTTCATATTAAAGTGGAAAGTGGAGAATAAAGAATGGAGAATGAAGAATGGAGAATGGAAAATGAAAAAAATGGAGAGTGAAATCGTATAGGCGGAAAAAGAACTTTTTATTTTCCGTTCGTCATTCAATATTTTCCATTTCTTTAAGAAGTTGTATGTTATAAGGACGTTGCCAGTCGTCGGGTTTTAATCGCAGCGTGTCATACTGAAGGATGTCAATGTCTATGTCAATGATGCCTTCGTGCTTACGCTCAGAGCTGCGGCCGAGGTGCGTCTCAAGGGCTTTTGCCATAGTACGAAGCACGGGCAGCGGTACACTTACTGCCCCGACAGCTACTGCATTGCCGAAGTAGGGTAGGGCGTTGGCATGCTCACCGTATGGCTCGTTCATCATTGTCCGTGAAAAACGAATGGCAGGGAAGAGGCTGCGAAGCCTCTCCTCTGCCTTCTGTATGTTTTCTTCCGGGTTGTTATTTGAACCCAAAGAAAGTATTATCCTCATATCAGCAATAAATGCTACTAACGTCTCCCTCATTGGGGAGGGCTGTGATGTGGCTTCTTAATATGATCTTGCGATAATCACGCGACACTTGGCAGGCTTGCCTGTAACCATGTCGACGCCAGGAGTCTGCTCGTAAGCGAAAGGCACACAGCGTATCGTTGCCTGCGTCTCCTCCTTTATCTTGGCCTCGGTCTCCTCGGTACCATCCCAATGACAGAGGAAGAAACCACCATCCTTGACGCGTGACTTGAACTCCTCATAGTCCTCGCAGACATAGACGTGCTCGTCACGATACTTGCGAGCCTTCTCGAACATGTTCTTCTGGATGTCGTCAAGGAGAGCCTCTACACGTTCTACGATACCTTCGAAAGGAACCGATTCCTTCTCGAGCGTGTCGCGACGCATAACCTCGATGGTGCCGTTCTCAAGGTCGCGGCCACCCATGACGAGGCGTACTGGCACGCCTTTTAGTTCATAATCGGCAAACTTAAAGCCTGGACGCTTGTTGTCGGCGTCGTCAAACTTGACAGAGATGCCCTTCTGTCGCAAGCCGGCTATTACCGGCTGAAGCTTCTCTGAGACAGCAGCCACCTGGTCGCCCTTGCCAAGAGGAATGATGACAACCTGTATAGGAGCCAGCTTCGGAGGCAGCACGAGGCCGTTATCGTCAGAGTGTGTCATGATGAGAGCACCGATGAGACGTGTTGATACGCCCCATGATGTAGCCCATGGCGTATCCTGCTGGTTATCCTTGTTGAGGAAAGTGCACTCGAAAGCCTTAGCGAAGTTCTGGCCAAGGAAATGGCTTGTGCCTGACTGGAGAGCCTTGCCGTCCTGCATCATGGCCTCGATGGTGTATGTATCGAGAGCTCCTGCGAAGCGCTCGGTCTCTGACTTGACACCCTGAAGGACAGGAACAGCCATCCAGTTCTCTGCGAAATCGGCATATACTTTAAGCATTGTCTGTGCGTTCTTCTCTGCTTCTTCGCGTGTAGCGAAGGCACAGTGACCTTCCTGCCACAGGAATTCTGATGTGCGAAGGAATGGGCGTGTGCGCATCTCCCAGCGCATGACGTTGCACCACTGGTTGCACAGCAGAGGTAGATCGCGATAAGAGTGTATCCAGTTCTTGAAGGTGTTCCATATCATTGTCTCAGATGTAGGACGCACGATGAGTTCTTCTTCCAGCTTTGCCTCTGGGTCAACGACAACTCCGTCGTGGGTCTCGTTGGTCTTCAGACGATAATGTGTGACAACGGCACACTCCTTTGCAAAGCCCTCTACATGCTCAGCCTCACGTGAGAGGAATGACTTTGGGATGAGCAATGGGAAGTAAGCGTTCTGCACGCCCTGTGCCTTGAACATGTCGTCCATGGCACGCTGCATCTTCTCCCAGATGGCATAGCCATATGGTTTGATGACCATGCAACCACGCACTGCTGCCTGTTCTGCCAGATCGGCCTTTACAACGAGGTCGTTGTACCACTGGCTGTAGTTATCGGCTCTCTTGGTGAGATCTTTAAGTTCTTTTGCCATAATATCTTATTAATTATTAGTTACGAATTACGAATATCTTAGTTTCTTCTTGCTAATTTCAAAGTTAGAATGGTAATTATTACCTAATTCCGTGCAAAATTACAAAAAAAAGTTGTAACTATGGCATTGTTTCAAGAAAAATCATTATTTTTGCACTAAATTAATTAATCTGTTCATTCTTACATCTCAAATATGAAGCGTTTTTACCTGAAGCCAAACAGAATTGTCTGCCATTCGTTATCAGTCCTCCACTCCCCTCTACTCTTTACTCTCTCCTCTCTGCTCTTTACTCTCATTTCGCTTCATTCACATGCCCAGCGCCATGAGTTGCTGTCCGAGCAGATACAGACGCTGCAGGTCATTGCTGCCGACCGATGGATGGCTCTGCCGGTCATTGACCTTAACTCCAGTGATGTTGTGAGCATTGACTTCGACGATATGACACACGAATACCATCGTTACACATACGTCGTTGAACACTGTGAGAGTGATTGGTCAGTAAGTACAGACCTCTTTGAGACAGATTATCTGGAGGGATTCTATAACGGACTCACCATAGGCAGCCATGAGGAGTCGCTGAATATGGCAACGCTTTACACCCATTATCATCTTGAGCTGCCCAACAGCCAGTGCCGCCTGAAGATGTCGGGCAATTATCGCGTTACCGTCTTTGATGAGGATAACGGCAACGAACCTGTCCTGAAGGCATACTTCATGGTTGCGGACAGGAAGTTCGGCGTAGGCATTGATGTAAAGACAAACACTGACATAGACATCAATCACAGTCATCAGCAGCTTGATGTCACATTGCAATATAATAATGTTGATATCGTCGATCCTGACCGTCAGGTGAAGACCATCGTCATGCAGAATAACCGGTGGACGACGGCACGCATCCTTCCGCGTCCGCAGTATGTCAACCGCGACGGCCTTACGTGGCAGCATTGCCGTGACCTTATCTATCCGGCAACAAACGAGTACCGCTAGTTTGAGTAGCTTGACATACGCCGCAACTCGATGGGTGTTGACCATACAGACTTCGACGGACATGACTACAATGTCTGGTTGAATACTGATGCGCCACGTCCCAACTATGTCTATGACGAGGATGCAGATGGTTCTTTCTACATACGCAATACCGATGACTACAACAACGACACCGAGTCAGAGTATTTCGTGTGCCATTTTACATACCACACCGCTCAGCCTTTCGATGGCGATGTCTATCTTAACGGGCAGTGGACAAATGACTGGCTGCTGCCGAAATACCGCATGGAGTATGACGCCGCCAACCAGATGTACCACTGTGCCATACGTCTCAAGATGGGTTACTACTCCTATCAGTATCTTCTTTCGCATCCTGACGGCATGACAGAGTATCTACCTGCTGAAGGCAACTACTTTGAGACGGAGAACCGCTACGCCTGTCTTGTTTATTATCGCCCTACTGGTGGCCGTGCCGATTTGCTTTACGGATATGCTGAGAAGTAACTGAACAACAGACGTTTCCCCCCACATCTTCCACCAGTTGTCGGCTTTCCGGCAGATGACGCGTACCAACTCGTTCATCACCATGCACTCTTCACTGCTGATGTCGGGTGTTGTGGGGCATCTCCTGTGCCATCCTTTGAGGCGGCATTGCCCACCACCGTGCTCAGCACAGGTACTTCGTAGCGCGTGTTAAGAGTCACGAAGAACAATCCCTCAAGGTGGTCTTTCATTGTGTAACGTTGCAAAGCCTCGGGTGTCGAAGCTTCTTTCTGCCGTATCTTTGCTATCTGTTCGGGTGTCAGCATATTGTAATTTTAATACAAAGAGCCTTGCGCAGCTTAGTGCTACGCAAGGCTCTTTCTTTTAATATAGTTTTCGGTCGCGTTTACTTACGTACGACGAGCTTGTACTTAGGTACGAGCATCTTCATTACGCACCAGCCGATGAGGTAGGCAACGGCACAGATGCAGAAGATAATCATATAGCCGGCAGGCTTGCCCTCGAAGCCCATGAAGGTGAAGGCGGCACCCTGGTCGGCAGCGTATGTGAAGAGTTTACCCGAGCCGTAGTTGATGAGCATTGAGCCAGCGCCACCTGCTGCAGCGCCGATACCTGTGATGGTAGCCACTGCCGACTTAGGGAACATATCAGATACGGTAGAGTATATGTTTGCTGACCATGCCTGATGACCTGCTCCGGTGAGGCCGATGATGATAGCAGGCCACCATGCAGAGTACTGTCCCATTGGCTGTGCAAAGAGTGCAAGGAGTGGGAAGAAAGCGAAGATAAGCATTGCGAGCATACGTCCCTGATAAGGATTCATGCCCTTCTTCTCTACGAACAGCTTAGGCAGATAGCCTCCGAACATCGACAGCACTGTCACGATGGCGTAGAGAGTGAATATGAGTGCTATGCCCATTGGTGATGATGAGGTGTAGCCGAACTGGTCAGAGAAGTATGCTGGAGCCCAGAAGAGGAAGAACCACCATACGCCGTCGGTCATGAACTTGCCGAAGGCGAACGACCATGTCTGACGATGGCTGAAGGCCTCGAGATATGACATAGGTGCCTCGTCAGGTTGCTGTGCTGCCTCAGGGGTATTCTCCTCTGCCTCGTCCTGGTTGACGTAGAGGAGCTCTGCCTCATTGACGAACTTCGACTGTGCTGGCTTATCATAGACAAGGAGCCATACTCCGGCCCATATGAAGCCTATGACACCGATGATGATGAATGCCATCTCCCAGCCCATAGCCTGTGCCAGCAGTGGAATAGTTGCAGGAGCAGCAAGTGCACCGACGCTGGCGCCTGAGTTGAAGATAGATGTTGCGAACGCGCGGTCTTTCTTCGGGAAATACTCTGCAGTAACCTTTATGGCTGCTGGGAAGTTGCCTGCCTCGCCGGCAGCGAGGATGCAGCGGCAGAAGAGGAATGCGTACATGCTGACTGTCGTCACCACAACGCCTGTGGCACCGATAATCTTGAACGTGAAGACGCCGCAGCCGGCATGAAGCACGGCACCGAGCGACCATATCGTGATTGCCCAGAAGTAACCCTTCTTGGTGCCCATCCAGTCAACGAACTTACCTGCGAAGAAGTTGGCAATGAGATAGAAGAATGAGAACATGGCGGTGATGATGCCGTAGATCTCATCGTTCCAGTTGAACTCTGGTGATATAAAGTCCTTCCATGTCAGGGACAGTACCTGACGATCCATATAATTCACTGTTGTGGCGAGGAATAGCATCGCGCACATTACCCAACGCCAGTTGGTCATCTTTGATGTTGAAATTTGACTCATAGTCGATGTATAGTAAGATTTAAAGTTGTTAGTTTCGGTTATATCTCTGCAAAGTTAGTCAATAAAATTAACAATCAGACAAATCAATGCCAATAATTATGATTTGTTAACCAATAAAAGATGCAAAGCCGGTGGTACAGCTATAGGCGTAAGTCTTGATTATGTTATGATGTCATTAAATATATGTTACGATGTCATTAAATATATGTTACGATGTCATTAAATATATGTTATGATGTCATTACATATATGTTATGACGTTATTAAATAGAGGTGATACCGCGACAAAATGCCACTGACGGCACAAAGACTCAGTAATTGTAATATAAAGACTCAGTAATTATAGCGTAAAGACTGAGTAATTGTTATGTAATTACTTAGTCTTTGTGCTGTTGGGCGCTGCTTCTTGCATCGTAAGATGCATTGTTTCAGGCTGTCAGCTGATATGTCTTGGACGATAAGTCAGAAGGTATCACCATTATCTCTGTATTTAATGCTTCGCCGGTTAATACTCTCTGCTGCCATTACGTAGCATAGAAAACGCCTGCACTCACAGCAAGAAATGTTGTGGGTGCAGGCGTGTGATGCTCTGTATTTGTATTTATTCGCGTGGACTCAAGTGGTTCGCGTGAGTCATTTTGCGTTAAGTTGCCTTTCCTGACACTTACTTCAGACTCTTCAGGAACTCTGTGCAGTCCTCGAATGTTGTGAAGGTATGGTCCTCAGGGACAACGAGAGGGAGCACCTTCATCTTATGCAGAATGTACGACGGCTGCGGCTGTATGATGGTCATCAGCACGAGTTTGCCGCGGCTCTGCAGCTCCTTGATGGCTGTCTCCATGGCATATACGCCGCTCTGGTCCATGAATTTCACACGCTTCATGCGCAGGATGACTATCTCGGCAGAGTCAGGGACGCGGCTCATGGCAGCGTTGAAGCCTGTTATCGAACCGAAGAAGATAGGGCTGTGGAATCGTTCGATGAAGATGCGGTGCTTCATATCCTCCGGTATGCCTGCCTCGTCAGCCCACGGGCTCTCTGTGTCGGCAGCATCCATGGTGACGTAGCTGCCTTCTGCAAGGTCGGAGATGCGCTTCATGAAGAGCACGCAGGCTACGACCATGCCTATGCCTACGGCTGTCAGCAGATCGACGAAGACGGTCATCAGGAACACAACCATCAGTACGAAGGCATCTGACTTCGGAATCTTCTTCATGTCGCGGAAGCCGCGGAAGTCAATGATGCCCCAGCCAACGGTGATGAGGATGCCTGCCAAGACTGACAGCGGAACGTACTTAACCAACGAACCGAGGCCAAGCAGAATGGCAAGAAGGAAGAGTGCATGCACCATGCCGGAGATTTGTGTGCGACCGCCTGACTTGACGTTAACAACGGTACGCATGGTGGCGCCGGCTCCTGAGATGCCACAGAACAGTCCGGCAACGGCGTTGCCGATGCCTTGTCCGATGAGCTCCTTGTTTGAGTTATGGTGTGTCTTGGTGATGTTGTCGGCAACGACAGATGTCAGCAGCGTGTCGATGCTGCCAAGGCCGGCCAGCGTAAGGCCAGGGACGATGGATGCTTCAAGAATCTTCCACCAGTCGAGACCTGCAAGGCTTACCTTCGTGAAGAACGGCATTGGCAGGCCGGCAGGGATGTCGCCGATGGTCAGCTTGCTGTCGAGAGGAAGGAAGAGGGAGATGATGGTCACGACGATGAGTGCCACAAGCGTTGCCGGAATCTTCTTCGTAACCTTCGGGAAGAGTAGTATGATGGCTATCGTCAGCAGTCCGAGGAGCAGCGGGAGGAATGTCGTCATCTCTGTAACCTTCTCGGGGAACTGGGCTATCATATCAACTACGAGCACAGGGCTGCGCATGCCGATGAGCGGATAAATCTGCTGAAGGATGATGATGACACCGATGCCACTCATGAAACCTGACAGGACAGGGTAGGGAATGTAACGCACGTACTTGCCGATGCGTATGATGCCGAAGACGATCTGGAACAGACCGCAGAACAATCCGGCAAGCGACATCGTGATGAGGACAGCGTCAAAGCTGCCCTGGCTTGTTGCCCACGCACCGGAGACGATGCTGGCGGTGATGACTGTCATAGGACCTGTAGGGCCGCTTATCTGTGAGTGGGTGCCTCCGAAGAGTGCTGCAAAGAATCCAAGCAGCGTCGCTCCGACAAGTCCCGCCAGCGCTCCCATCGACGGAGCAGATGGGTCGTTGATGCCACCGAAGGCCTGTATGCCGAAGGCAAGTGCAAGCGGGAGGGCTACGATGCCTGCGGTGATACCTCCGAAGATATCACCCTTGATGTTCTTGGTAGTAAGAAATGCCATAAATGTGTTATAATAAAAATGTTACCTGAAATATTCTCGAGTGCAAAGGTAATACTTTTCTGCGACATAACCATCATCTGCCGGTATGTTATTTCATAACAGCTGACTTATTTTGACTGCGGTCAAAATGTTAAACATTTATAATAATAAGGTGTAATATCTAACAAAATGCGGTTTTCAAGCGTTATAAATAATAGAATCACATTAATAATAAAAACAACTATTATGAAGAAATCATTGATGACACTGGCTCTTGCTGCTGCATGCATGAGCTGTGTCGAGGCTCAGCATTCACTAACCGTGAAGCTCAGCGACATTACTAACGACACCGTAACCATTGGCGTCGTAAACAAGGAAATGCGTGACTATGAGCGTCAGGACAAGGTCGTGCCGGTGAATGGCGAATTCACCTACGACTTCAAGGGTACAAAGGCGCGCATGGCCATGCTAAGCATGAAGACGGCAGAAGGTCCCGCACGCCTGCAGGTTTATCTTGTTCCTGGCGAGCAAGGCACGCTGACTGGCACGACAAAGAGCTGCTCATGGAGTGGTACGAAGTTCTACACAGAGATGGCAGAACTTGAGAAGACGACCGATCCTGTTGAGGGCGAGATATCTGCCCTTATGCAGGACTATCAGCAGAAGATGGCTGCTGGCGCCAACAGAGACTCGCTGCAGAAGGCTGTCACACCGGCATACGAGGCTCTGCAGAAGAAGATTAACGATGCCAGCCTTAGCTTCATAAAGGCTAACCCATCAAGCGGTGTCAGCGTGACGCTACTGCAACAGGTGGAAGATAAGGAGGCTGCCATGGGCATGCTCTCTGCCGACGTTAAGAAGGGGGTATTCTCTGACCTCGTTGATGCCGAGCAGGCAAGCATCGACAAGGAGAAGGCACGCAAGGAAGCTGCCAAGGCTGTCGCTGACGGATGTATGGCTCCTGACTTCACTCTCAACGATATCAACGGCAAACCGCTCGCGCTGTCAAGTCTTCGTGGCAAGTATGTCATCCTCGACTTCTGGGGTTCATGGTGCATCTGGTGCATACGTGGTATGCCTGAGATGAAGAAGTACTACGAGAAGTATAAGGGTAAACTTGAGATTCTGGGTGTTGACTGCAACGATACCGACCAGAAGTGGAAGGATGCTGTTAAGAAGCACGAGCTCCCTTGGAAGCATGTTTACAACCCACGCTCATCAAAGGTGCTGACGACATACGCTGTTCAGGGATTCCCTACAAAGGTCATCATTGACCCGCAGGGTAAGATTGTCAAGACCATCGTGGGTGAGGATCCTGCTTTCTACACTACTCTCGACGAGCTGTTGAAGTAATTTGCAGGTCTTCCTTCGGCTTTCATGTTCATTCAATAGGGCTTGACAGACTCCGAAGAAGGTATGGCAAAACATCAATGAGCAATGATGAGAAATTTGATGGTGTTAGGGGTGGAGTTGGCATGCTCTATCATAATACCTCCCATCTCTAACAACCACCAAGATATAACACTTATGAAACGACTGCTTTTAATTATAATTATGATACCTGTCATGCTGTCATCGACAGCGCAAGAGAAACTTATCGCACTCAGCTTTGACGACGGACCGAACCTTACTACGACAGTTAAGATGCTGGATGTGCTGAAGAAACATGGCGTGAAGGCATCGTTCTTCTGCATCGGAAAGAACATTACACCGGAGACGGTACAGTCGATGATTCGTGCACATCGTGAGGGACATGACATTGAGAACCATTCGCTGACGCACTGTGCTATACCAAGTCTTACACCTGACTCGATGACAACGGAGATTCAGACAACGTCTGATCTCATAGAACATTATGTCGGTCAGCGTCCACAGCTGTTCAGACCGCCGTATATCGCGGTCAGCAAAGAAATGTTCGAGGCTATTCCGCTCACCTTCATTTGCGGCGAAGGATGCGAGGACTGGGTGGCTGAGGTGTCGGCTGACAAGCGTTATGAGACCATGCTTCAGCATGCCCGCGACGGTCTCATCTTCCTTCTCCACGACTTTGAGGGTAACGATAACACCGTTGAGGCTGTCGACCGTATCATTCCGGTGCTGAAAAAGAATGGCTTTACTTTTGTTACCGTCAGGGAGCTTTTCCGCCGGAAGGGTGTTCAGCCGCAAAAGGGCATATTGTACAGTGATGTCTTTCAGGCAACACCATGGGAGAAATAACAGAATGATGGCCAGCAATTGATAGTCCTGACACAGGAGGCAAGCCCTGTTGTGTGAAGAGGCTCGTGAGTTGACATGTCGTAATGGTGTCTATTCTTAATATATAGATATATATCTGTAAGGATACAGTCATTAAATTTATGGATACTGCACTTGATACAGAGAACATGGAACAGGTGTATCAGCAGTATCGCAAGCGCTATGGCATCCCTTCAGCAAAGGAGATTATGGCGACTCGCAAGCGTTATGGACTTTCGGCAACCAGGATATCGGAGATACTTGGTCTTGGCACAAACCAGTACCGTCTCTACGAGTCGGGCGAGATGCTGTATATGAGAATACACTCTGTTTATACCTTCAGAATGCTAAAAAATAAGTGATGCACCACGTTTTGCACCACAAAACAAAAGACCGATTATCTAAGTTGTTGATAATCAGTCTTATAGTTTTTATAATGGTGATCCGGTCGGGATTCGAACCCGAGACCCACAGCTTAGAAGGCTGTTGCTCTATCCAGCTGAGCTACCGGACCATCATGGGATATTAAGATATTAAAAGATTAATAAGTTAATATCAAAAGGCTGTAACTTTTGCTACCCCTTGTATTAAAGCGGATGCAAAGGTACTAATTTTATTGCAGAAATTGGTTACTCGCGTTTAACTATTAAAATAAATTAACGTGTTTATGCCCTCAACGTGATAACTTGGTTCTGTTGTTCGCTTCATTGTTGCTTAATGATAGTTGGATAATAAGTTGGTGCAAACTTGTTTTGTATCGAGTTGTTTTCTTGTTGTCACTTAATTAATTTGACAAACTTGGGTGGGTAGCTAAAATTTAAGGGAGAGATAGATTCCTTTGCCATTGTCATTAAAGACTGCGGGTGAAATGGTTAGGTTTACGTCGCGTGCGAAAGGCCTGGTGAAGATGAGTGCGGAGCCTGCTCCAACGGCAGCACCGCCAATGACATCCCAAAGGTCGTGGCGGTCGGTGTGTACTCTGCCCCATGCTACATATGCAGAGACGGCATATGCCGGTACGCCCCATTGCCACCCGTAGCGCCTCATGAGGAATGTGGCGCCATCGAAGGCTGCCATCGCGTGTGTGCTGGGGAAGGCATGACGGTCACTCCATCCGGGGGTGTCGGGCATCTGAGGTCGGTCTTTCCTGATGCAGGCATTCAAGCCGTAGTTTACGGCGATGCCTGTGGCAGAGCTGAGAGCGAGTTGTATGATACCGTCCTTGTCTTTCTCGACGATGGCTTTGACAAGGCCGGTAGCGGCAGGTGCAAGGCATAGCACGTCGGTTGTACGCTCAACGAAGTGTGACTGAGCATCGGCGTTTATGGATAGTGCTATGAGTAGGAAAAGGATGAGATGTCGCATGGTCAAGCGAATTACCAAATTAACGAGTTGACGAGTTGACGAATTGACGAGTTGACGAATTAACGAGTTTACAAATTAACGAATTAACGAGTTGACGAATTAACGAGTTGTGATTACCATTGTCATCTGAACGCAAGTAAGTAGTGCATGTCATAATTTGTAAATTCGTTAATTTGTAAATTCGTTAATTTGTTAATTTGTAAATTCGTTAATTTGTAAAAGTTTCTACAGTCGTGATTTGAAGTCGTTGTATGAGAATGATTTCCACAGCCGGATGTCATCACCTTCCTTAATATATATATAAGGTAGGGGCATGCCGTTGAACGTGTTGTTCTTGACCATGGAGTAGATGGCCATATCCTCAAAGACGAGGCGGTCACCCTCATGTAACTCTTTATCGAAAGAGTAACGGCCGATGATGTCTCCGGCAAGGCATGTCGGTCCGCCGAGGGTGTAGGTGTAAGCCTTCTCTCCTGGCTCACCGCTGTTACGTAACGGTGGGCGGTAAGGCATCTCCAGCACGTCAGGCATGTGGCAAGCGGCAGAGGTGTCGAGTATGACGACATCATTGCAACCCTGATGGTGCTGCACCTCAAGGACGGTGGTGACGAGGTATCCGGCATTAAGTGCTACTGCCTCGCCCGGTTCGAGATATACGTCCAGACCGTAATCCTTCTGCATGCGGCGTATGCAACGCTCAAGGGTAGGGATGTCATAGTCAGGGCGTGTGATGTGATGTCCACCGCCAAAGTTTATCCATTTCATCTGTGGCAGCCACTCGCCGAACTTCTCCACGACAGAATCGAGTGTCTTTGCCAGAGCGTCGGAGTTCTGCTCGCAGAGAGTGTGGAAGTGAAGGCCCTCAATATGAAATGAAGGATGAAGGATGAAGGATGAAGAATCCGCGTTGCTGTTGTTTAACGAAGAACTATCAGAATGTAATTTACATTCTTCATTCTTCATTCTTAATTCTTCATTTGTAACCCCTAACCGGCTGCCGGGGGCACAGGGATCGTAGATGGCATGCTCTGCGGGCTGTGTGGAACACTCAGGGTTAATGCGCAGCCCCACTTGACAGCCACGGCTCACAGCCTTCTGCCCGTAGAGCTCAAGCTGACGGAGGGAGTTGAAAACGATATGGTCGCATATTTCAACAATCTCATCGATGTCCTCCTCCCTGAATGCTGGCGAGAAGATATGATTCTCCTTTCCCGGCATCTCCTCGTGACAGAGGCGTGCCTCAAAGAGTCCGCTGGCCGTAGCACCGCTTAGATACTCGCCAATAAGAGGGTACAGGGCATAACAGCTAAACGCTTTCTGCGCCAGCAGAATATGCGCACCTGTGCGGTCCATCACACCCCGCAGGATGGCGAGGTTATGGCGGAGACGGTCAGCATCAATCAGATAGTAGGGAGTAGAGCCCCCTCCATCTCCCCCCAAGGGGGAGAGCTGGTGATATGCTTCGCTTGGTTGAAGACTCTTTGTTTTAGTATACTTTGCCTGAGTATCCTTTGTTTGAGTACCTTTTACTTTAGTACACTTTGTTTGAATGTCTGCCTGAATTTCCATTAGTAGATGGTATTAAAGTTCTCCCCCTGGGGGGAGTTAGAGGGGGCTTCTTACGGCACGAGCACCGGATTCTCATCGACAACCCAAGGGAGGCCCCATTTGTTGAGAGCGTCCATGTATGGATCAGGGTCGAAGTCCTCAACGTTGAAGACGCCGGGCTTCTTCCACAAGCCCGACATTACCATCATAGTGCCTATCATGGCTGGGACGCCTGTAGTGTAAGAGATAGCCTGTGAGCCTACCTCACGATAGCACTCCTGATGGTCGCAGACATTATATATCTTCAAACTGCGCTCACGTCCGTCCTTAATGCCTGTGAAGATACAGCCTATGTTTGTCTTGCCGACGGTGCGTGGGCCGAGGCTGGCAGGGTCAGGAAGTAATGCGCGGAGGAACTGTATAGGCACAATCTCCTTGCCTTCGTACATGACAGGGTCGGTGCGCAGCATGCCGACATTCTCCAGACACTTCATGTGTGTGAGGTATGACTGTCCGAAAGTCATGAAGAAGCGTATGCGCTTTACGCCTGGGATGTTCTTTGCCAGCGACTCAATTTCCTCATGATGCAGCAGGTACATATCCTTCTCGCCGACGCCTTCGAATGTATATTCACGCTTAATCTCCATCGGCCGTGTCTCCACCCAGTGGCCGTCCTCCCAGTAAGAGCCGTTGGCAGAGACCTCACGGAGGTTTATCTCAGGGTTGAAGTTGGTTGCGAAAGGATAGCCGTGGTCGCCGCCGTTGCAATCAAGGATATCGATGGTGTGAATCTCATCGAAGTAATGCTTCAGCGCATAAGCAGAGAATACGCTCGTGACGCCTGGGTCGAAGCCTGTGCCGAGGAGTGCAGTGATGCCCGCCTTCTTGTAACGCTCCTGATAAGCCCACTGCCATGAATAGTCGAAATAAGCCGTGAAGCCCAGTTCCTTGCAGCGACGCTCGTAGATGGCGCGCCACTCTGGGTCTTCGGTATCCTCCGGCTCGTAGTTTGCCGAGTCAACATAATCGACTCCAGCCTCAAGACACGCGTCCATGATAGTGAGGTCCTGATACGGCAGGGCGAGGTTAAGTACGACGTCAGGCTGTACGTCACGGATGAGAGCAACCAGCTCCTGGACATTGTCGGCGTTAACCTTACGCGTTGTAATGACAGACTTGCTCTTGCCCTCGGCCTCTATCTTTGCCTTGAGGGCATCACACTTGCTCACGGTACGCGATGCGATGCAGATTTCGTTAAATACTGTGTCGTTCTGTGCACACTTCTGAATGGCTACTCCGGCAACGCCTCCGCAGCCTATGACTAATACTTTTCCCACTGTTTTCGAGATTAAGATGTTAAGAGATTAAAAGTTTAAAAGAATGATAGATTGCTATAAATCACAAATAAAATAGCTGAACTTTCGCACCCATTTTATGTCAAGAATTATAGAATTAAAGAAGCCAGATT
>R03__coassemble_789_pt1 | contig 16830 bp, 7 predicted proteins | sample R03__metabat2_low_PE_024 | metagenome-assembled genome bin R03 | reverse complement strand
ATTGTATACAGATTCTGATGGCATAACAACAGATTTAAATAGAAAGTTCAATCCAAACTATTTTGTGAAAAAAGAAGACGAGGACATTATATGCGATAAGAAATTCAAGATATATCACGTAAAAAGTCAGAATGCTTCTTGTCACGAAATCTGTCTTTGTGGTCATAATCGATTAGTCAAGTCCAAACGGTTAGATGCAGTCCTCCCTGTATTCTCAAGTGCAATTGAAGAATTTGGAGAGTCCTATTATTTGAAAACATACGTTATATCAGATTATTTAGACAATATAGTAAAAATCGGACGAAATGAATTCAATTTCCCTAAGGAAAAGAAACATAATGATGATGATGAACAAGACAGCATTGAATTGAATTTTGATGAACCAGTAGCTTCATTGTGTGAAAGTTCCATATATCAAATGGTGATTAGATCTATAAGGTCTATATTTCCAGAAGAATTAGAAAAACGTGAGAAAAAAGTAAAAAAGAATGTGGATGAATTCTTGGATAAAGATTTGGGGATAGAATTCAGACATGTAACTTTCACGGAGTCATTCTATGCAGGAATTAAGGATGGAGCGACAGACCTTCAGATATATAAGGCACTTCAAAGATACAGGTATCACCAAAGTCTTGAGTTAAGAAAGAAAGAAGAGAAACTTCTAAAGCGTGAATATTCTAACAGTGACAACTATAAAGATTTACTAAAGTCATATGTCGATATGCGCACTCAAGAATCTATGAGTGCTTTAGCTAAGTATGTCTATCATCGTAGGGTAATTATTGAGTTGCTCGAGAGATATCTGACATGGTGTGACGAAGAACAAAACTATGAGGAGGAATCTTCGCTTCATAATCTAATTTTTACGATGGGGGAAAATCAAGCGACAAAACGCTACGATGAACATAATCTTTGGATTTTAGACGATCGGTTGGCTTTTCATCGTTATATATATTCCGACAAGCAAATAAGACTACACGAGCCCAATGTAGGTAAAACAGACTGCGCAAAGGAGACTGACCTGGCTATCTATGATATACCGTTCGGCTATGACGAAGAGAATGAATATGGTAATATCAACTCTATCGTAATATTCGAGCTTAAAAGACCTAATCGTGACGTAACAGTTGCAGATTACACTAAACAGATGAAAGAACAGGTAAAAGGTATTCGTGAGGGTCGTAAGAAGAAGTATAATGGTGCTAACCTGCAAATCCAGGATTCTACTCCCATATACTTTTATTATGTGATAGATGAAAATTCATATGGAAAGGTAAAGCAAGAGCTCATGCAATATGATTATTTTAAGGAAACGCCTTACCATAGTCTTGTAAGTATGACAGGAACTTTATATGAGGAGATTCTCACATATCAGACGTTGCTGATAAACGCAAAAAGGCGCAATAAAATATTTTTTGATAAACTTGGAATTAAAACAAAGTAATCATAGCGAGAAAATGAGTACGTTATATATCAAACATGTAGGTCCTATTACAGAGGGAACAAAAGTAATATTGAAACGTTTCACTGTATTCATCGGACCTCAAAGCAGCGGTAAAAGCACTATTGCAAAACTAATCAGTGCGTTGATGTGGATAGAGAAAGAGGCTTGTACCACACTGTCTGAAAATGTTTTGCCAGAAGGAGAATCTTTTAAAGACTTTGTGGAAAACTTCCATCGAATGCATGGATATATTGATGAAGAACTATCACTTATAAAATATGAGTCTGAATTTATATCGTTCAGATATGAGCACGGCCAGCATAAGTTGACCCTCAAAGACAATAATCAGTATCACCGTGTTAAGGTGTCATATATGCCAGCAGACCGCAATGTTGCAACTATGAAAGATCTCGAGAAGAGAGATTTGGAGCCGACGAATTTCCGCAGTTTCCTTTTCGATTGGCTGGAATGTAATAAGAACTATGACTTTGAACATAAAGCAGACATCTTAGGTCTAGGCGTAAAATACTATTACGACAAAAATGCAAAAGAAAAAAAAGACAAAATAATTCACTCAAATGGAGTAACGTACGATATACCTTTATATGATGCTTCCAGCGGTCTTCAATCTGTAGTGCCACTTGTTGTATTGATGGATTACCTGACAAGCCAGTATCTTGTTGATTATGGCAAAACTACATCTTTTGATACTGTAAAGAAGAAGGAGCAACTCATAGAGAATTTGATAAAGAAGTACATTCATGGAACGGAGGATAATGCAGGGTCGTTATTCAAGAAACTTAATGATCAGGCACAGACTGGAGATGCAAAGGCAATTCAAGTGATAAAGCAGCTGTATCAGCATTTTCAGAACTTGACGAATCCTGATCGTATCTCGTTCATATTAGAAGAGCCTGAGCAGAATCTCTTTACTCAGACACAGGTGGAAGTGCTTAACGAAATTATAGCAAACTGCAATCGAAATGCATTCCATACGGCTGTAGTGACTACGCACAGCCCCTATGTACTTGCAACGATTAACAACCTGCTGTTGGCCGGTAAATTGAAGAATAGGGACATTGATTTCTCAGAGTTGTCTAGCATCGTAAGACCGGATTCTATTCTTGATGACAGTGAGATAATGGTTTATGCAGTGGGAAATGGTACTTGCCATTCAATTATCAACAAAGATACCGGACTTATCAATCAGAATGAGTTGGATGTGGCATCTGATTATAACGCTGCAGTATTTGAAAAATTATATCGAATATATATAAAGAGTTTAAGGCGATGATACCATCATATCTAAGTGATTTGCAACTGGACGCCGTTTTTGCTGCATACACATCACATATAGATTCATATCTTCAGCAAACCAACAAATCTGAATATGTTGTTGACTCAGAGTCTGCTAAAGTAAGCGGTTTCGTCTCTTCTTCTTTTGGCAGAGATGAGTACGATGCAGATAAGTACTTTTTTGTCAACAATCTGAAACATAAAGTTTTTTCACTCTTACAGATAGATAATGCAACCATATCCACCCATACCACGTCGAAGTGTGATTGTGCGATATTGAATGATTCTTTTTTCTCTTTTATAGAATTCAAGGCAAATGCTATCAGCACCAAGAAAAACACCGTAAAAAGCAACTACAAGAAGGCTATTAAGCAACTTCGAGTAACGCAGGATATAGTGAGAAATGGCCTTGCTGCGCAAGGTAAGGATTTTCTGACCATGCGTGATGTTGAAGCTTATGTGTGCTTCAGGAAAGGCTATCCTAGATTTACTAATTCTGAGGCCCAATACCGTGTAAAATTTGCAGAAGACACCGGCATACCGCTATCATTTGATCCTGCGAAAATAATTTGAGACACAGTATTGCAACGCGAATCCATGAGCTAACAGTGAGGCTGCTGGTGAGGTGGCTGGTGATAGAAATGAAAAAATAAAAGACGCAACAACATGAATGGTGTAATATCCAGATATAGAAAAGACCCGGAGGAATTGTTGGCATATACTGCGTTTTTGCAGTGTTTGCCGAACAACTCTGCTTATATCTATCGTATTCAGCGGACGCAGGCAGAGATGCTTGCAAGGCAGAATAAGAAAAAGACGATGGACTTGACTGTGATGGAGAGGGGATTGAAGGATGGATATTACATTCAGAGTGATGATACGCAGGAGAATCTTTTTGTAGATGCAATACATACCCTGAGAAAAGGTTCGAAGAAAGTATTCTCAGGTCTTTATCTTAACGAGCAAGAGTTGCTCACTCAGATATTGACCACAGCATTTTTGAGGCTTGATGCCAATGAGGATATATTTAAGACAACGTTCTTCTTTCTGGATCTGTCAGACTTGTTGGTTGAGCGTTTCGGTTACTCGATGTATGAGAAAGGCTGTCCTGATGAGGAACATTCTTATTTGTCTCACTTCCACGAATATGAAGCGAATAAAGATAAACTAAAGCTAAGTTCTGATGAACTAAATGCATGTCTTGACAAACATGGCCTTTCTTTTGAGAATATCAAACCATACATATACAAGAAAGGGTATGCGGAGCTTGAGAAAGTACTGAAATGCTACGGCTATAGTAGGACTCTCGAGTTGCATCCTTTTTATCCTTGCAGAGTGGGTGGGTATTTGATATTATCACCGTCGTATCTGCTACATTGTGCGTACATGGCTGCTTATGATGCAGTAATACATACTTATGGCGAAAGCTTCTTTAGAGAACTGCTTCTCAATATTCAGCAAGAAGTGATTGTATTGCTGCAACAGCATAGCGCAGCCTGTTATAAACACAACGTAAAGGGTGATGTAGCATATGTATTGATGCAATTTGATACTGACAAGGCATTATGCATCACTATCGCTGATGCTACCAATCAGAGTATAGAAAAGACACAAACATTCCTAGCAAATGAAATCCATCTGGAGCATCCTGACGCTCAGATACTGCATCTCTTTGTTCCAATCCAAATGGATGATGAGATGTTTTGTGGCATCACTTTGTTGCCAGGCTCTGTGACGTTGAAACTTGAGGATCTACGAGTCTTCTGTAGTAATCGTGAGTTCAGTATTATGAATCTCTATTACTATAGCAAAGACCGGGATATTGTGGGATACATGCCTTTGTCTGCGGATAAAGACAAACTAGCATATTACCTTGATCATAAATGTACTTTCTATATGGATGATCAGCCCGCAATGATGTGGATTCTTCCGGATTCGTATCAATCCATGAAATACGAGACAACGAAGCATCAAAGTGTGCACGACGTAATGTTGCCATTAAATAAGGGCGCTGTTAGGATTACTCACTGTAAAGACATTCCTGATGGTGTGCCTATTTATGACGTTTATTTATCGGAAGATACAGGTCTAAAGATTTTGGAGCTGAGTAGCACACGATTGTTTGTTTTCGATATGAATGACAACAACGATTATGCTATTCTTCACAAAGAACTGACTATCTGTCTTATGAATTGGCTGTATGCTATAGAGCAGAAATATGGAGTACGGCTATTCGAACGGGATTTATGTTTTATTTTCCATATCTCAGAAAGCGGAATGTATTGTCTATTCAAATTGGGAACAGAACGTTGCTACTTCAGTTACACCTTGAGCTGGCTTGACGATGAGAATTGGCTGAACATTGAACCGAAACTTATAAAGGAAACCTGCAGGCAACTGATAAAATTAGGTTTTATGAACAACGTGGTGACGGACTCCATGATAGACGCTATGTTTGAGGAAATTGGAAAGGGCCGTTTCTTACAGATGGGTAACAATGATCCACGAACCATTCGAGATGAGCATACAACCAATTATAGTCTTAGTAACAGATGGGCTGATGTAATCCTGTCGGATATCGCTGACCATATAAACAGGAAAGGTGTGGAAACACCCCTATCCATGGAGGAGTCTGCAAAAATCCTCACAGACACTGTTATGTACCTGCAAGACGAGGCTGTATCGCTTATAAAGCAATTTGATACAGAATATTTAGTACAGCGGCTTATAGAATTACATCACAGCATGATATATTGGTCAGCCATCTCTACTGCGAGATACCAAGGATTGTCGAGGGCATATGAATATATCGGTGCTAACTATGCTTATCAAGACGAGTATGCCAACAGTTATAGCGAAATGAAGATAATCTCCCAAGGCATTGTGGAATACATCTTCATGAACAGTATCATGGAACACCATCCGAAAAAGGGAACTGCCGAGATGATAGACCGTCTGTTCGCTTTGATGCATCATATAATCGAATTTGGCAGTTGTATAGATAATGCACGACAAGGAATTAAAGGCTCTGAGATAACCTTGCTGAAAAATGGAAGGATTGTTTTTCCTCGCCCGGCGATAGCAATAAGCAACAAATATTTCTGTAAGTTGCGCTCAGACATGATGAATCATCCAGACAGGCTGAATAAACTATATAATGAATTACCTGACTACATTTTAGATACCACAGATGCAAGATTCTTGAATGCTTTCCGCTCTGAATACGGCTTTACTTACGAGCAATCGAATAAAATTGCTGAGAGTTCATTTGATTACCTTGCATCTACTTGCATGTCTATAGCTCGTATGACAGAGACCGACTTTAAGAAACATATCGTTTCAGATATATTAAGCAAAGAGGAGTACGCATCATTCAAGGCAGAATGGATGCTGACATCAGCTCAAACAATATCAAATCTTGACAGTAGAGATTTCTTCCTTCAGCGGTTTAACAGAGACACTCAGTTTTCTACAAGACCGTGGATATTGTTTAATGGAATCGTTTTTATTTCTGCAAAGATACTCATAGAAAGCATGAAGATATTCAACGACAGACTGTCGTTCGGCATATTGCGTGCAGATACGAAAAACAAAGAAGGCTTGGCCTTCATGATGTCTAAGGTAACAGATGAAAAAGGTAAGTATTTTAATAAGTTACTATATGATTATTATGACAAGTTGAACATACCTTCTGTGCAGCTGTTTTCAGAAGAGCCGATAAAGCCTGGTTCGAGGCTGCCGGCAAACAAAGATCTTGGCGATATAGATTTGCTCCTTATAAATACTGATACCAAACAGATAGTTTGTGTAGAAGCCAAGAATTACTATGAGGCTCGAGATGTGTATAGCATGTTGGATCAGAACAAGAACATGGAGAAACATCTGAAAAAGGCTGAGAGACGCGATAAATGGTGTCAAGAACATAAAGAAGCCTTCAAGAGTCTTTCGACAGATGTTGATGACTCATATAACGTAGAAACTGTATTCTTGACATACTATGAACCTGTGTATCGCTATTTTGATCATACGGAACCTACGCCATTGAGAATAATAAGTGGAATGGAACTGGTGGAGAATCCGATGTGCTTGTTTAACATGTGAGTAAAATATTAGGTGAATTAAATCATTGGGATGATGTCGACGATAGAATTTCTGTTGGGTGTTGCTGGGGGATATATAGCGAACCAGTTGCCGGGTGTTGCTGACAGATTCAAGAAGGATGTGAGTCTGTCGGAGCATATTGAGCGTGCTTATCAAAGGGCGCTGAAGGCTTGGTGCGTGAATGATGGCATCAGGGAGAGTCTTTCGTCGAGGATGTTTGCTCATGCTGAGGGCTTGATAGAACTGTTAGGGCAGCCTGTCGATATTCTCTGTACGAAGGAACAGCGCACTCTCTGCGAGATGTGGATGGATGAGATGCGCAAAGATGAGGTCTGTCATCGTCTTATCATAGAGCATAAGGAGGATAAAATAGCTGAGCAAAATGACGGAATACGGAAACAGTTAGAATCGTTGGAGATACTGATAAAGCAGCAGAACAAGTCCGAGGCATCCATTAAGAGAGGAAAGAGAGAGCATGAACCTGTGCAAAGATACATCAGAAGGTATTGCCGTACGGAGAAGAAAGACAATGATTTTGCCCGATATCTGTTTGAAAACAGCAAACGCTACACATTGGCAGACTATGTCATTGGACTTGTAGAACAAAAGCAGAATAAGTACATCCTCTATGGCAGTGCACAGTACGGTAAGACGACAGAGTTGAGGGAACTGTGTTACGAGTTGCAGCAGAGTGGTTTGTTTTATCCTGTGCTCTTTGAGGTTAGAAATAGCTCAGGTTTGAAATACGAAGACCTACCTCAGACATATACCGTCGAGGGAAAGAGAGTCGTCGTCATTATCGACGCCTTAGACGAAGTGAACGGACATAGACGTGAAGACCTACTCGAGACAGTCTGTGCCTATGCTTCTGATAATCCAAAGATGACGATGGTATTATCATGCCGTAGCAACTACCGACGGGAAGACAAGTTCGACCTTTTCCAAGAGATATATCTGGATGATTTGACTACTGAAGACATCAAAGAGTATGCAAAAACCAGAATAGATACAGCAGAAGATTTCGTTACAGAGATAGGCAAGAACAATCTATGGGACTTTGCACGTAATCCTTTCTTCCTTAGTGTTATGGTGAAGAATTATGAGGAAAGGGGAAATCTGCCCAAGCACAGGGCTGAGATATACAGACTATTCTTTGAAGACAGTTTCAATAAGCACCGCAAGGAAAAATCGCAGGCAATCGCCTTTGGTCACTCGAAAGACGAACTTTTACGTCAGCTAGAACGTATAGCACTCGCACAGACGCTGATGAATGTACAGTCGCTGTCACAGGAAGAGATGATGGTGTGTGTAGGTGGTGATGAGAGCATACTCCGAGACTGTCAACGCTGTGACTTGCTGCAATGTGAAGACGACAGATGGTACTTCGTCCATAATGCACTAAGAGAGTGGCTTGTCGCTGATTATCTTAACCGGAATGGTTTGGGCGAGGCAAAGCGTCTTGCAGTACATCCGAACAGACGCATCAAGCCGGAGTGGTTCAACATTATAGCACTATGGCTGTCAATGTGCGAAAACAAAGACCAAGCCAAAGAGACGATAGACTGGCTTAAGACCTCAAGTAAGGAACTTGTTGTGAATATTGACAAGAAGTTTGTCGATGAGCAGATTCGCAACGAACTATTCCGATATATACTCGGCGAATATAAGACAATCGGAATCAGAATTGGCAGCATATTGAGTGGTGAACATAAAGCGCTGATAGACTTTGCATACTCTGTTGAGACCGTATCGTTCATCATATTGGAGATAAGCGAGGCTGTTATGGGTACAGCATATTACGCGGATCTCGTATGCATATGTTTTCATCTGCCTTGGGCAACAATGGATGAAACCACCAGAGAAAAACTCCTCACGGTCATTGAAGGAAAGATAGCGGAAAACCTGAAGGATGAAGATACCCGAGAGCTGGGGACGTTGTATCTGAGCACCCAGTATTTTGAGAAATCAGAATACGACGAGAGATACATGGCATTGTTTGGACAGTCAGAAAACAGAGAGATAGTCAAAGCTATGTTTGGACTGATAGGAAGGACAGGTGTATCTGACAGATATGCTGACTATCTTTTTGAGAAAGAAAGCAGAATAGGCAACTATCAAGATAACGGCGCAACGTGTGTTGTTTCTCGCGATGTGGTATATCTTGCATTTGAGAAACTGCGTGAGCCGAAGAATATCAAGCGCCTGCTGAGACATGACTTCAAATCTTTATTCCATCTCTTCGATCTGGAATGGGGAGATTTTATGGAGATGATGAATGAGGTGTTGCCTATAGTAAGAAGTAGCATTCTTTCAGGTGATGCGGAAATACTGGAATGCCTGAAGATTTTCTATGTCGGTCATTTTGACAACTACAGATATTCATGCGCTAATGACAAGAAGGCAATAGAACTGCTTGAAGCCATGCGTGAGATACTTTCGGATACCGAATATGTTAATCAGTCAAGGAATCAGTTCCTGCCGACGGTCAGAGAACTTCAGGGTTGTACAGGCGCCAAAAACAGTGATGATGACAAACTGTCGTTAGAGACAGGTCTATGGATGACCACATCGGATGTTGAAGAGATATATAAGCACCTGTCAAAGGATTGTGAAGCAGACAGTTATATAGCACATATTCTGCAAGGATGTCCTTATGCTGAGGTGTCACGGTATGCGACAGAGAAATATAGGGAGATTTTCCAAGAGACAGAGAACGAGAGGAAAAACCGCGAACGCAAGAAATGTGACTTTGATGAATTCTGTAACTACGAGGTATTCTCCCGAAGAGTATCGGAGTATGCAGATGAAATAGAGAACCAAACTCGCCATGCGGCTCACAGAGCCTTTTGGGATAATCCGTTCGAGAATAATGAATATGTCTTTGACTACTGTTGTCGGTTTACTGATGACAAAGGCGTCTTTGATGTAAACAAGATAAAGAACAGTCTGTCAGACAAGAGTACCTATGAGTGCTTCTTTATGGAGAAAGTTCTGCAGGCACTGACGTGTGGCAGCAAGAAAGAACTGATTACAGAAGACGTCAAGGAACGAATGTCGGAGACTGCCGGTAAGATATTGGAGACGCTTGTAAAAGGACAATCGCATGAATACGCTGAGGACGCTTTGAAGGCTTTGCTGCAAGGCTATTGCGAGATAGATCATGACAAGATGATGGAACTCCTTCCGTTTTCGAGTGTCAGCATATCAAGGAAGGAAGATGACGGATACTTTACTACTTCATATTCCGTCTTCGACCTCTTGACGGAGAATGTGGACACGAAGGCCCTAAGTGATAGGCTCCTGCAATGTTTCAGGAGTCAGGAAAGACCATCTTATATCAGATATAACGAACTTGTGTTTGTGCGATATCTTTTGGATAAACGTATAGTTGGCGCAGATGATGTGCTTCTCGATGCAGTCTGGAAGAAAAGAGACGACTGCATAGCATTGGCTGACGAGTTGTTGCAACATGGACGAAAAATAGACGAGTTGTTGGTATTCGCCTTAAGCCTTGATGATGATCGCTTTATCTCACTGTGCCACGCGTTGGTAAGGGTTGACTGTGACAAAGACAAGTTACGTCAAAAATTGGAGAACCGAATAGATCGATTTGACGACTATAATAAGGTTACAGCCTTGCAGTTTCTGCTATTGATGGGTAGCGTCAAGGCGTTGCATTATCTTAATGAGCATGATGATTACATTGCATGGGATAACAATTTCGCCTTACATTATGAATGCCCAGAGGCTATTACACTATTGTGTGAGATACTCAGCAAGGTGAATCCTATCGACATCATTCACAATTATATGCGGACCACCATTCTGGCATCACTACAGGCGATAGCCTTGAATGGTGAAGATTACATGAGGGATGTAATCAACGGACTCCGAAAGGTTATAGCGAAAGAGCCTGCATATGTATACCTGCACCGCTATATAATGGACATAGAAGATAAGTACTATGCGGACTTTGCAGGCTATAAGGATATCAAGAAGGTGATGGGGATTATAGACAATATCCAGCTGGAAAATCCAAATAAAGATGCGGTTCAGAATGAGGTGCATTTTAAGGATATAGAGAAGCAGATATTAGAGTGTCTTGATACTGCCCAGACTACTATTGATGTCTGTGTGGCGTGGTTCACTAATGAAAGTCTCCGTGACAAGTTGCTTGAAAAGAAGAAAGATGATGTACATGTTAGGGTGATTATATATCGTGACGGCGTGAACAAAAGATGTGGAGTAGATCTGACTGGATTGGAACATAAGGAAGTACGAGGTGAGCGTGGTGGTCTGATGCATGAGAAGTACTGTGTCGTTGATGGCGAGACAGTAGTGTCAGGGTCGTATAATTGGACAGACAATGCAGAGTATAAGAATGATGAAGACATTGTGGTGAGCAAGAATGATAGAGAAACAGCCAGAAAATTCATAAGAGACTTTAATCGGAAGTGGAATATTGAATAATATTTTATTCTTAGATATCATAAAACTAACAAATTGCGTGAACAAAGTAATTAAGCTATTATGACATCAGCACATCTTTACATAGACTGTGTGCATACCCCGAAGGGAACGATGAATGTCGTGACTAAGATGGGATGTTGCCTGCACCATAATCTGTCGAGAATGGTGGAGGTAGCGTTGTGTAATCGTGTCGATGAATTAGAGATGTGTGAGGCGATGTTGTCTCTCTATGCATTGGATGAGTCATTGACTCAGATGGGGTTGGAACGCTATGATATTATAGCAATTGACGATGGATGGCTCGATAAACTGCAGACTATTCATGATGATTTTTGGGCGTATCTGGAATCTCAATTAGGAAAACAGAAATTGGTTGATGAATATAATGAAATTCTTCTATCAAGGATTTTCCATAGTGTGCCAGACTGCAAGTCGGTTTGTTTGGAAAGAGGCAGGATAGGCAATAGCGACGCACTATCATTCCGTGCGGATAGTGACAAGGCTATAATGCTGGTCGTTATTAATGACGAGAATGAGTTTACGGCATTCAGAGATCTGCAGCTGACGGCGGAAGAGTTTGTTAAGAAACTGTACCCATCATATAAAACACACATTGTTTATCTTTACAACCTTAAGCAAGTGGATAATTGTGTGGTTCCTGATTCTATAGTAATCTTTGATGCTGATGATTTCTGTAAGGTGTTTGGCTTGTTTGATCAGTTACTGTTGAATTTTTACTATTATTGCGAAGACAGGAGGAAAAATCCGAATATTACAGGCAACGACATAGACCTATTCGCTTATTACATAAACAATAAGCATACTTTCTATCAAGGAAATTCAAATGACAACGATGTTCCACATGGTTACTCGGATAATTATATTCTGGAGAATCTAAGACATCAGGATGCTCATCTGGTTCGTCTGCATGACGATTATGCCATGGTAAGCCATTTCGATGAATTCCCTGTGGATTTACCTGTTTATCAGCCCAAGAGTGAAGGTGGGAAAAACATGTTGGTAGGCGAACTGATGGATTCGGTAATAACGATGATATTTGATTCTCCGGCTCATCAGGACTATATCCTCACAAACGAGATAGCAAAGAGCTTATTCGCCTGGATGATAGCAGCGGAGAGACGGTTTAATTCACCAATATTGTCTGGCCGTTTAGTCATGTACATAGAAGTTGGAGATGCAGAGAACATCTTGGTGATGTCGAATGGCAAAGACTACAAGTTTTCTGTTCCGCGTGAGATGATAGAAGACCCTAAGATGGCGAAATATCTTGAATCAACGATACTGAAGAACGTGCTTGATGGATTAGTCCATTTCAAGGAGAATGTTGCTCCAGATTATTTGAATAGATTACGTGTCGTCTTCTCTGAGTGTGATGGACATCTGCTGCAAGTGGAACCTCATGGGGATATGTTGCTTACACAGGATGGCGAAAGGGGCTGTTACTATGTGAACGAAAGATGCTGTGACGTAGTATTGGACGAGATAGCTGATTACATCAATCGCAAAGGTAAAGAGGTGGTATTAAATACCAAAGAGTCGGGTAAACTTTCTAACGAACTGATAGATTTTTTGTTGAAGAGAATAGATGCATTGCTCTCCAAATACGCTACCACCACCTTTGTGCAACGACTGCTGCAGTTAGAACACGGCTTGCTCTACTGGCAGGCAACGAATCAGCAACGATATGACGGAATACAAACACTGTTCCGATATATAGGGTCAGAGTTCTCCGATCAAGTGGAATATAAAAACCGATATATGGAGACCAGTAATCTGACACGATTCCTGATAGAGCGTATCCTTAGAAAAGACATACATGGTACAGATGAGAGAATGGTCTTGTCTGATTTAGACATGCTCTATGCCTATGCACACCAGTGCTATACTCTCTTTATCTATATGGATACGCTCAACACGCAGAAACAGGCTGCTTTGCTGACCATATTGCCATCGGGACGCATCGCGTTTCCGTTGGACAAGATGAGTGAGATACAATCATACTTCGGAGAACTCAATGAGCAGGAGTTTGAACAAATCCGAGAATTGATGCGCATGTCATCACTTATACCAGAGTATGAGTTCTCATTTGAAGACGAGGACTTCAAAGCTGCATTTGAGAAAGAGTTTGGTATAGCATATAGTGACTATATCAGGCTATTGAATGATTGTATGACATGGGCGATACAGAAAGAAAAACCGGTGGTAACTATTCGAGAACCAGATTTCCGAAATGTCTTCGTCGAGAATATAGGAATTGATTATGATAGGTTCAAAAGACGCTTCATGTTGTGCACGGAAAATGCAAAAGGTCTGAAATACCTTGAGTTCGCACCTCATAGACACAACAGAAAGTTTCAGTTCTATACAAGTCCATGGGTGTTGTACAATGGCGATGTTATGTATAGTTATAAGGCTCTTTATCGACACTTGTACATCTTGAACAACAGAATAGAGCATGGGAATTTCCGCGCCGAGTCTGATGAAATGCGGAAATATCTTGGAGCTGTTAATGAACAGAAAGGCAAAGTCTTTAACAATGGCCTGTATGCGCTATATAAAAAGAGTGAGACAGATGACATGTTCGTTGCTGCAAACGTTGAGATCAATAAAGGAGCTACCCTTGATGCTGATGACAATCTTGGTGATATAGACCTGCTGTTGATAAAACGATCTACAAAACAGATTCTGTGCATTGAGCTCAAAAACTACCGTGAGAGTAGAGCTGTATGGGACTGCTACAACCAAGCTAAGGAAATAGAAGATGATTTGGTGAACGTGCTTCGTCGAGATAAATGGTGCAAGAAGAATGTGTCACAATTTGCCAAGGTATGTAAAAACGGAAACACTGCAGACTTTGTGGTCAGTATGGTCTTTATGACATACAACAAGCAAACATTATCGTTCTGTACAGATAATAAATATCCCGAGATAACGTTCTTGGAAGTAATAGATATAATAAACAATCCAGAAAGTATATTTGAGAAAATAAGGAAATAATATGCCAAAACTAATACAGATAAATGTTGCGCTGAATAATGGCTCGACCGGTAAGATTGCTGAGGGGATAGCCTCGGTGGCGAGGAAGAACGGTTGGGAGACATATATAGTGCATGGATCACGTTATATCAACCATACGGAGGATAAGGCTATACAGGTCGCTTCGGGGGTGGTGGATAAGTTACATTATGCAAAGTCGCTGTTCTTGGACGGGCAGGGATTAGGTTCTACGTGTGCTACGAAGAGACTGGTGAAGAAGCTTGAGGAGATAAAGCCAGATATCATTCATCTGCATGTTATCCATGGCAGCTATATCAATTACAAGGTGCTGTTTGAGTATATCAAGGAGCATGATATCCCAGTGGTGTGGACTCTTCATGACTGCTGGAACTTTACTGGTCATTGCACCTATTTTGATCAGGTAGAATGTGACCGTTGGAAATACGAGTGTCATGATTGCCCGCAGAAGGAATCCTACCCAAAGTGCATAGGTCTTGATCTGTCACGCCGTAACTTCAATCTTAAGAAAAGGCTTTTTACTTCAGCCAATATAACGATGGCTCCGGTATCTGAATGGTTGTCAGGAATGTTGGCAGAGTCGTTTTTGAAGGACTGTAAGCGCAAAGTGCTGCATAATGGTATAGATCTTAATACGTTCAAGCCGACAGAGAGTAATATCCGTGGGAGATATGACATCGGTGACAAGCATATTGTGTTAGGTGTTGCGAACGGATTTGGCGCCCGCAAGGGGTTGGCTGATTTCCTGAAACTTGCTGATATGTTGGGGGATGAGTACAAAGTCGTTCTGATAGGTGTTGACAAGGGTGTGATACCTTCATTGCCTAAGAACATAATAGCGTTATCACGCACTAACGATCAGCAAGAACTTGCAGAATTCTATACAGCTGCAGATGTTTTTGCCAATCCTACATACGAGGATAACTTTCCGACGACAAATCTTGAAGCATTGGCATGCGGTACACCTGTAATTACTTATAAGACGGGAGGTAGTCCGGAGGCTGTTGATTATTCTACAGGCGTAGTAATTCCGCAAGGAGATATCGATGGCCTTGCAGGGGCAATAAAGAACTTGATTGAAAATCCGCTATCTGCTGATGCGTGTCTTGAGCGAGCGCGGGAACATTACGATAAAAACAAACAGTTTATGAAATATATAGAACTTTACAACTCTCTGATACACAACAAGATAGGGGGGGGTAACAGACTGGAAGTCTGTGGAATACTGGAATTAAGAAATACAGAAAATAAGGAACTGCGGATTGCTGCATATTCTTCTTGCAGAGAAAGGAGGATGGCAGCATGATGAAGGTGGTCATTGACAATATTACTTATACCGGTCAGAGGATTGGGGGTATATCGTGCGTGTTCTATGAGCTGTCGAAGCGGTTGCTGAAGGATGAGCGGTTTGAGGCTCTGTTCGTGGAGCGTGAGGATGCAATGGGGAATTTCTATCGTAAGATGTTGGAGATTCCTGCTAAGCAGATAATACGCAACGCTCTTGCGGGATGGCATTATATGATTGACCGTTACGTGAATCCGAAACTGGGAATTAAGGAGCCGTATATCTTCCATTCGTCATACTACAGAACGTCGCGCGATAAGAATGCCATCAACGTGACTACGGTGCATGACTTCACGTATGAAAGGACTAGCTACCGTGGATGGAAGGGTAAGATACACATCTGGCAGCAACGGAAAGCGGTGATGGACTCTGACATAGTGGTGTGCATCAGCGAGAACACGAAACGTGACCTCTTGCATTTCTATAAAGGTGTGGATGCCAGCAAGGTGCATGTGGTGTATAATGGCGTGTCTGATGATTACTTCCCAATAGAGGACATGAGTAAGATAGAACTGCTGTTTGAGAGGAATTCTTATGCCGTCTTTGTCGGTGGCCGTGGTGGTTACAAGAACTTCGACATATCCGTAAAGGCTGCTGCCGCTGCGAGACTGAAGATGGTGATTGTCGGTGGTCAGTTGGGTGAAGAAGAGAAGGCTTTTGTTGATAGCACTTTAGGCGAGGGCAACTATGTCTGCATGAGTCGTGTGCCGAATGACAGACTTAACGAGCTGTATAATGGAGCCTTCTGCCTGCTGTATCCTTCTGCATATGAGGGCTTCGGTATTCCGTGCGTAGAGGCACAACGTGCCGGATGTCCTGTGATAGCATATAATGCATCGTCGATACCCGAGGTGATGGCAGATAAGGAGATGATGATCAACGAACCGACAGCAGAGGCGTGCATGCCTATCATCAACCGCCTGTGTGATGAAGCCTATCGCAACCGGATAATTGCCAACGGTATCACCTTCGCCAACCAGTTCTCGTGGGACAGGTGCTACAAACAATATGCGAAGTTGTATGAGGAGGCGATGAAAGAATGTTATAAGTGCTAAATGTAATATCCTGAGGGGTTAAAATGGTCAGATTAAAGGAATTTTAACAGTATAAATGGAATTAATTCCAGAAAATGTTGTAT
>R03__coassemble_785_pt1 | contig 16879 bp, 2 predicted proteins | sample R03__metabat2_low_PE_024 | metagenome-assembled genome bin R03 | reverse complement strand
GGAGGGGCTTTACACATCTTCAGCTCCTCCCCTGGGGGAGGATGGGAGGGGCTTTACACATCTTCCGCTCCTCCCTTAGGGGAGGTTGGGAGGGGCTCGTTACCATTCAGGTGGCATGTCACTGCCTTTTGTCATATTACAAGCAACATCCCACTTCCTTCCAAAATCAATTTAACAACTCCCATTAGTAGTTGCATATCTTCAGCTCCTCCCCTTTGGGGAGGTTGGGAGGGGCTGTAGGTTAGGTGTGGTTTAGCAGCACCACAGCATACGCCGAGATGCCTTCCTCACGTCCCGTGAAGCCGAGACGCTCTGTTGTTGTCGCCTTTATCGAGACATTGTCAGGGTCGGTGCCGAGGACGTCGGCGATGCAAGCCTGCATCTCCGGCACATGCGGATTTATCTTCGGACGCTCGGCGCAGATGGTAGCGTCGATGTTCCCCAGTCGATAACCCTTCTGCTGTATCAGCTCGTTAGTGCGTCGTAGGAGTATCTTCGAGTCGATATTCTCAAACTCATTGCCCGCCTTCGGTGGGAAATGATAGCCTATGTCGCGCATATTGGCGGCGCCGAGCATAGCGTCGCAGATAGCGTGCAGCAGCACATCGGCATCGCTGTGGCCTAACAGTCCCATGCTATGCTCTATGCGTATGCCTCCCAGCCACAGTTCTCTACCCTCCACAAGGCGGTGGACATCATACCCCATGCCTACACGGAAGGGGCAGCCGCCGGTGCTCCGCGTTGTCTCTGACGCTACGTTTTGCTGACTTTGTTTGTCCATTTTTCCTGATTGTTCGTTTGTTTCTAACATATCTGCAAAATTACGCAGAATTCGACAAAAATACAAATTATTTTAGAATAAAATAAACCCAAACAGCAAAAAAGCAGCCATTTAACATAGTTTAACCTACAGGGGGGGGTGAAATCTTACAATTTTTACTAACTTTGCGCAGCATTTATAAATGCTGTTCCGAAAATAACATACAGACTACTTATCACACAGAACACAATGGATAATATACATGCACCACACGCCGCTTTATGCACAAGGGTTATAACAGCAAGTCAAACCTACTGCATGAGGAGGCTAAAATCGTATATACATACTACATCAAGCATGCTCATGCTGCTGCTCACGGCATTCCTCCTGCTGCCGGTGAGAGCCTTGGCGCTTGAAGCCAACAGCGACGGTGTCTATGAGATAGGCTCTGCCGACGACCTCATGGCATTCCGTGACCTTGTCAACAGCCAGACAGCGAAGTCATGGACCATCTTCAACGCTAAGCTCACCGACGACATAGACCTCAGCGGTGCGGACTTCGGCACACCTATTGGCAAGGACAGTTCACATCCTTACCTCGGCGACTTCGATGGCCAGGGCCACAGCATCACGGGCTTCAGCATCACCTCTACTGCCCAATATGTCGGACTATTTGCATATGCTGGCATCAATCAAGGTACTGCCGATAAATACAAAGCCACCATCCACGACTTCCAGATCAGCGGTAACATCAACGCAACATGCACCGGCGAAGCTTTCGCCGGCGTAGTAAGCTATATGTACCAAGGCACGATAGAGGATGTCTTCAGTCATGTATCTATTGCCGTAAGTAGTTCAAGCAAGGTCCGCGCCGGAGGTGTTCTGGCGTATGCATATGCCAGCGGTGCTACATACTATACCACCGTCAACCGCTGTACCTTCGACGGAAGCATCACCATAGATAAGAATGCCGAAACCATCGGCGGCATCATTGGCTACTCAGGAACAGCCAAGACGCTTGCCAGCAACTGTCTCTTTGACCGCAAGGCCGTCATAACCGTCAAGAACTCCTTCGACACTACAGGTGCCATCGGTGGCATCTTCGGTTATGGCAACAATGCCAACATCATCGGAGTGCAGAACAGTCTCTCGTTAGGAACCATCAACCACGAGGGCTTAGCAGCAGGAGCACTCTTCGGCATCAGCAATCAAAATGCCACACGCGCCACCTGCACCAAAAACTACTACCACACCAGCACTTACCTACTCTATGACAGTAACGGCGACTGGTACGTTAATAACGTGAGTAGTCTCCCTACCATCGCAACGTCAACAACACTTACCGATGGCACCGTGCTCAGCGGCCTTAACGGCAGCAACAGCAACTGGACATACAGCAGCAATTACCCTGTCCCTGCCGATGGCTTCACACATGCTACTGCATCAATTGCTCACACACACAGCTACAGCAACGGTTTCTGTACCGCCACCGACGGTCTCTGCGAAGAACCATACCAGATACCTGACGGCGACGGCAGCACGGCAAATCCTTATCAGATAACGAACGGCGGCCAGATGTACTGGTTCGCACGACACATAGCGCTCAGTTCTGCTGACAACACGACAGGCTTGAGAGCCTGTGCAAAGCTGATGAACGACATCGACCTTGAGGGCACCGCCCACAACTGGATGCCTGCTGGCATCAACCGAAAGATCACCTCTACTACCACCGTGACCTATCGCGGTACCTTCGACGGTCAGGGCTACACCATCAAGAACTTCTACCTGAAGAAGAGCAACATGGGGTACAGCAGTCTCTTCGGTGTTGTTGGCACAGCGTGTGTACTGAAAGACTTCACCCTTGAGGGCGAGATGTTACTCAAAAGCCAGAGTTCAAATGGCTCGGTCGTTGGTGCATGCTGGAGCGGACTTACCATGTCCAACATCCACTCGAAGGTTAACATCACAGCAAGCAACTCTATATCTGTCACTGGCGGTATCATAGGTTGTTTCCAGACTACTGGCAACACAATCTCAAGCTGTCGCTATTCCGGCACCATAAGTGCACCTTATGCCTATCTGCGTATCGGCGGAATAGCTGGTGCATTCAACTATGGCGCCGCCAACCGTAACGGCACCATCACCGACTGCCTCTTCGACGGTACCATCATCTGTGGCAGCAACGCTACCGATGACAACAAAGCCCTTGCCGCCGTAGGCGGTATTGCGGGCGGTTCGTACATTGCCAAGGTATATGGCGGTCTGGTTGCCAACATCACCAACTGTGTCATGGCGGGTACTATAACCGTACCATCTGCATGCGTAGGCACAAGTCACAGCGCTGGTGTGGGTCTCGTCATGGGCGATGCACAGGACCTTACAACACTCAACATGTCTAAAACATATGCTTGGAACAAGGACTGCAGCGGCATAACCGACCTTTACGGTAAGGTAAGCAAGAACATTAACGCTACGGCAGCATCAGACATCACCGATGCGAACTATGCCACAGAACTGCAGATGGCAAACGGTGATGTCCTCATTGGGGTTGACGAGAGCTTCTCGTCTGATTTGCCAAGCACCGCAAACCGGAGCATCGCCTCGACAGTATGGACACAGAACCTCAACAACGGAACCGCTGGCAACGTCACAGGTGATGCCTACCCGCTGCTCGTCGCTGTCAACAGCGACCATACCAGTGACTACACCTGTACGCACTTCTTAGAGAATGGCGTGTGTCGCATCTGTATTGATGCCACACTGACTCCATCTACCATCAGAAACGATGCAAGCAACGACTATGCAGTAACTGCCACAGGAAGCAGCAGCTATACATACACCTTCACATGGAAGGACAAGGATGGCAATGTCGTTGAGGCGACAAGCAGCACCGCAAGCAGCAGCACCTTAACCGCAACTAACAGACGCGCCATATACACCTGCACAGTAACAGTAAAGAACGGTGATACGGTGCTGAGTACCAAGACATTCAACTTCGGTGGTAACGTTGTTTACATCAACCCTACTGCTGATAGTTCTATCTATGGAAACTGGACGGCTACGTCAGGCTATGGCAACTTAGGTCTTGACCCAGATGCCTTTACAACCGCTACGGGCTACACTACCTCAGAGGGCAAGACAATTGCCGTGGGCAGTGACGATAACGACGGCCTCACACCTATAACGCCTGTCGCTACGTGGGCAAAGGCATACGAACTGCTCGACACTGAAGCCGATGGCGGCTCATGGGACTCTAACGTCATCGTGCTGATGGGTATGACAGACAACTCATACTTCTCACAGTCGGAGTTGGATTGTAACGGCATGAACAACTACATCAACCTCGACATAGCCAACAAACCTGCACATATCACCGGTATGTGGAACGACGTAGATTATGAGGGCAAGATACATAAGGTAAGCAATGCTGTCACATCTAACGCTAATAAGGCCTACGGCTTCATTATCAACGCTCCTACAAAGATAAGCCATCTTACCATCACTGATGTTGACCAATACTGGTTCATCTTCTTCCTGCACAACAACGACTTCTATGTTGACGAAGGAGTAAAGATGTATAAGTTGATAACCACTGTGCCAAGCGATAACCAGACACAGGGCTACTGCAACGACGCATACGTCAACAAGATGCACATCTTCTCGGGCTACAACAGTCCTATCGGTAAGAAGTGGCATGAGAACGGCGTTAATGCAAGCAGTTCTATTGCAGCTGAAACATCTGATATGACGAACTTCAACCACAAGGACGAGGGCTTCACCATCACCGTCAAGTCAGGTGTATGGGGCAACATCTCACTTGGAAACCGTGGCGGCGGTGCGGCACCGACAAGTTCGCCGATGTATCCTGTCAAGGGACGCGTCATCATTGATATCGACATAGAAAAGAACAAGATACTGCAGGCAGAGGCACTGAAGAGTTACACCGTTACACATGACATCGGCTCGGTGCTTGCTGCCAACCACTGTACCACAGCCTTCAATGACTCGGAGATTCTCATCAAGCGCGGCCGCATCAGCCGCGTCGTAAACGGTATGCTCGGTACGGCATACACGCCTCTGATAGAGGCAAACGGTTACAATAAGTGGACAGATAACAATATCCGCAAGACAAAGAGTGTCGGAGGCACTAAGTACGGCATACCTTTCGACTCATACTTCGGCCGTGCCATCATAAAGGTAGACCCAGAGAAAGACGAGGATGTTGTCATCGACGAGATATATGGTGGCGGCATGGGACGCCGCTATGAGGGTTCATCATGTATTGAGGTGCAGACATACCAGTATGGTCTTAATAAGACAATCATCAACGGTGGCACCTTCAAGTCAGCCATCTATGGTGCCGGTGCCGGTGGCGTCATGGGTATAGGCAAGAAGAGTGACTGGGCAACTACCGATGGCACTAAGTACACACAGACGGCAGAGTCAAAGCTGAAGCATACCCGCGACATCTTCCTGCCTTACTATAAGACTGTCAACGGCAAGAAGTATGTACTGTATGGCTCTGAGGATGAGGCAGCAACAGGTGACGACGGCGATGTACTCACTATGACGGGCTTCAAGGACGTGACATGGAACGAGGATGGCACAGCGAAAGAAATAACTGATGCTGCAGACATCCCGCTTCGTGACACACGCTCTGAGCTGATTATCAACGGAGGTATCATAAAAGGTGACATCTACGGCGGCGGTAACGGATACTCAAACACAATCGTTGCATCAGCAACACATACTGGTGAAGCCAATAACAACAAAACCGGTGCTGCCACACCTAACCAGCAGGCAGGCTCACTCTTTGCCGGCAATGACAACCCCGTGGTAAGCATCACTCTCAACGGAGGTACGTTCTATGGTAATATCTACGGAGGTTCAAAGGGCGCTACGGAGTACTTCGGCTCTAAGTTCAATTCATACGCTACGTTGGACGGAACATTCAACAGCAGCGGCACAACGAACCTCACCGATGCTGATTTCTCATACTTCGGTATCATAAAGGGCAACACGGTGATTAACATTAACGATAACACTGACGACAGTTCTAAGTCACCTATTATATATGGTAGCATCTATGCCGGCGGCTGTGGTGTGTCTGACATTACAGACAAGACGCTGACGGTATTCCCATACATGTCACGCACCTACGGCACAGCCACGCTCAACATGAATGGCGGCACCGTGTATGGCGACATCTATGGCGGCGGAGCCATGTCGTTAGTAGAGGGCAATACGCAGCTTAACCTTAAGGGCGGTGTCTTCGCAGGCAATGTCTATGGCGGTGGCGAGGGCATCATCTATGACACTGACAATGTTACAGCAATGGCAAAGCAGCCAGATGCTGCTGACTATGACATCACTAACGTTGGTATCCTCCATGCCGATATCCTCGGTTCTACACATATCGACCTCAACGGTGCCGCATGGCTTGTTAATGAAGCTTACGACACTACGAGCAAGAGTGTTAAGACATGGGATGACTACAATAAGGACAACACAGCCTTCTATACCAAAGGCACGGACAGCGACGGCACTCTCAACCCAGAGCGCGACCGCTTCGTGAATAACCATAATATATATGGTGGCGGTAACAACGCCTGCACCATCAGCGGCAACAGCTATGTGGCGCTGCGTGAATACGGTCCGCTGACAGATATGACGCTGACACAATCAGATGCTTTTAAGACAATAGCGACGTACGGATACGACCCTGCCTTCTGCGTCTTCGGCGGCGGACTTGGTGTGAACACCAAGATAACAGGCAACGCTAATGTCGATGTCACACTCGGTGTGCATGTTAACGACGCATCGACAAAGGGTACGAAGCTGGAGGGCGTATCAGACCTCTGGGAAGATAACGTAGTAGGTTACGGTTACCGTCATTACATCGGCTTGATGGATGTTGTCGGCGGTGGATTCAACGGCTCTGTAACAGGCAATGCCAACGTGCATATTGGCGGTAACACCATGCTACGCAATGCCTACGGCGGCGGATACTACGCCTACGTAGGTAACTCTCGCCTTGACTTCACGGGAGGTGATGCCGACCATGTCTATGCCGGAGGCTTGATGGGTAACGTCGGCACAGGTAATGACACAGACGATGCTAACGGCATCGGCACAGCAACGCTGAACATCGGTCTCGGCTCTTCAGATACCTTCAGCATGGACGACGGCTCAAGCATTACATACTCTTACGCTGACGAACAGCAGAACAAGCGCGTTTATATCCTCGATGCTGCCTACGGCGGCAACGATGTTGGCGGCACGGTTTACCACGGAAAGACAAACATCTACGGTGGTACATTCGGTGGCACATACAACGGCACTAAGCATGACGGCAACGTCTATGGTGCCGGCAACGGCGACTATCAGGGATACTATGACCCTGACTACTGCCTCTACGACCATGGCGAGAACGGCAACTACTTTACTGCATACAAGGCAGGTGGCACGGCTGACGATACAGGCAACGTATATAAGTTCCGTCCACACACCACCAACGTCACGATGAACATCAAGGGTAACACCACTGACGAGCGCGTGACAATCAACGGACAGGTGTTCGGTGGCGGTAACTCAGCGAACATCGGAGAGTGGGATGATGCTCTTGCTGCTACATACGCAGCTGGTAGCGGAACCTACGGCACCACAGCCTCCGCCGTCAACGACGACCCGAACTACTTCAAGGGTGGCGGTTCGCTGAATATGTACATCGGCTCTCATGTCAGTGTTGGCTCGCTTACTACGAGCAAGAACAACGTCAGCGGTCTCTTCCTTGGCTGCAACGGACATCACCTGCTCACGCAGAATCTCCTTGCAAGCGATGCTTACTACCATCGATACTACTATGCCGCCAAAGACTGCTACTGGCCAGGCTTCCCTGTCTATGACACAAATATCGACCAGGCCACGGGCAACAAGATGTTCCAGGCATACTGCAACAACGTGCTTATGAACTGCGACATCAACCTGTACTTCACCGACGACCCGTCGTCTATTGATGTAAGTACCTACGACCCTGCCAAGCCAAACTCAACTATTGAGGACACTGAGGTTGCATACTTCGTGGTTGGCGGATATCGCGGCTCTCTGAAGAAGAACACAAAGAACTATTACTTCAATCTGCCTCCAGGTCTCACCATCACCAACGATATCATCGGTGGCTCATTCAACGCACTCGCTACATACCTTATATATAATACTTCCGGCAATGGCGAGAACTACACCACGACAACCGGCAAGGATGCCGATGGCAATACTGTGACATACTATGAGTTCAAGGGCGGTGACGAAGCAAAGACATACCAGTATTACGGCACAGACCCTGAGACAGGCAATGACTGCACCTTCGGCAAGGATGTTACCGGCGTAGAGCGTTATCGCTTCATCGGCGGTATCCTCGGTGGTACACCTGGCGGAGTATTGGCAGAGAACACTACTTACCTCGACTATACCGTTAACAAATGGAAGGACGACCACAAGTGGGACCGCAATGCAATCGTGCGTATCAACCTCAACTGTAAGCTCCGCCCAAATGTCTTCACCGACAGTAATGGCAACAAGACTTACTTCGGTGGTAATATCTTCGGTGGTTGCTACAACTCGGGCATCACCTTTGGCGATGTCTGGGTCGGTAACTCTACGTCTCCTGCATCAGGATGTCCGGCAGAGCTCAGCTCACTTAGTGCTACCTCACTCGCCCTTGCACAGCAGCTTGACGATGACCACTTCGTGCTGCGTACCTACGGTGCTGGTTTCGGTGAGAACACGGAGGTATATGGCAACACATACGTCCATCTGGAGAGTGATTACACCGACACTGGAGTTAACGTATTTGCCTATAACTCATTCGGTGGCTCACACAAGGGCACGGTATTCGGCTCGACACATACAGAGTTCCTCGGTGACCATGACAGCGGCGACCTCAGCAAGCGCGACCAGCTCGTAGGTAACATCTACGGCGGTGGTGTGCAAGGCGATGTCCTCGGAAACCAGAACGGCTCAACAAGCGTATCAAACATACTGCCTTATACCGTGGATGATGCAGGCAATAAGACGACCAGCTATCCTGACTACGTCATCCCAAGCGGTTGGACATCCGACGACTTCAAGGCATGGGGCAACTGCCTCGTCCACATGGATGGCGGCCTCGTGACAAAGGCTTACGGCGGTGCTCGTGAGGCAAACATCGACGGTGGCACGCACGTCTATATCTCTGAGAGCGCTAAACATCAGGGCTCTACCATCGTCAGCGAGGTATATGGCGGCAATGACCGCTCAGGCAAGATCAAGGGTAAGTTCCCTGTTTACTACCTTGGCTACAACAACGGCAGCAATGCTCATGACTACTACGACGGTGTTGACTTCAAGAATGATATTGAGAACGGCGACGACCGTTGGGTGGAGTCACCATACACAAACAACATCACAGCCAGCAGCAAGCACGGCACTAACTATTGGCCGGGCGTAACATGCTACGTTCAGGTAGGTGGTACACTCGGTACATCAAAGGGCTACCCTATCGTGGGTAAGATATTCGCCGGCGGTGACGGCAGCAACTATTCTGCTGGCGATGACCCAGAGAATGCACCTGCCAAGCCAGAGGTGGCATCTGCCATCCTCGATATCAGCGGTGGCACGCTCTGCCAGGCATTCGGTGGCGGCAACAACGTCACCATCACCGAGCGTAACTACATCCGTGTCAACGACACAGACCCATCACTGGCCACATATACTGCCGTAGGTGGCTCGGCAGGTATCGCCCTGGCTCGCTACTACACCAAGGATGCGCCTTACAACATGTACACCCTTGATAACGGCACATTCACCTTCCACTATAACATAGGTCAGCTCTTCGGCGGCAATAACCTCGCCGACATGAGCATACAGCCACGATGGGACCTCCACGATGGCTCTATCTCTGATGTTTACTCAGGAGGTAATGCGGGTCGTATGACATATTACAACCCTGATGGCGTAGCTGCCGAGCAGAACAAGGTCAACGATCCATGGTCAACGACAGGCACTCACAATGCCGGTGCGCCGAAGGGTCTCTCTATCACCATCGACCAGGATGACATTGAGATAGGCAACCTCTATGGCGGCTGCCGTATTGCCGATGTCGTAGCTCTTGATGATACTGGCAATGAGGTAACATTTAGCGATGGCTACTACGGTGCTACGGTGAACATCAGTGCCGGACAGATAGAGAATGTCTATGGCGGCAACGATGTTGCAGGTAATGTACATAACGGCACAAACGTGAACGTCGACGGTGCTATCTCTGGCGATGTCTATGGTGCCGGCAATGGCGACTACCTCTACCATTATAATAGCGAAGCAACAACTGTCACCGATGTAGTAAAAGACGGCTATACAGGATACACGGGATATGTAGATCTCCCGAAGCCTGATGGTACATGGATAACAGCAAACAGCGTTGACCTGTCCACCGACGTAGGCAAGATCAAGGCCATCAATCATTGGCGTCCTAATGTCAGCAAGGCTTACCTCAACATCTTCGGACACCCTGCCAGCGAAGGCACTGAGAAGTTCGTATATGTAAAGGGTAACGTCTATTGCGGCGGTAACTCATCATCTATCATTGGCGATGGCTCTTCGACAAACTCTACGACAAAGTTTGACATCGGCAGCAATGTCGTTCTCAACGGCGTATATATGGGCAGCAACGGTGAGAACCTCGCACAGCAGACCTACGCTAAATACTTCAACGACCTCAACGAGATTAACCTCAACCAAAAGGAAAGCCTCAACGAGTTCATGAAGGCCGTAGAGGCCGATGCCCTGCCTCAGGACTTTGAGCTCAGTTCAGACCTCAAGGAAGCATATATCGGCACGTTCTGTATGGGCGGTAACGTAGGCTCAATGTCCACTGACCAACCTGCCAAGATGACCTTCCCGTCGAACCTCACCATCTTCGACAAGATTATCGGTGGCTGTAACAACTCAACATTCACATATGGCAGCACAACCTTCAATGGTGGTTACTACAACAAGAATACAGACAACACAACCACCACTGATGTTGACGAGTCAACAAAGCCAAAGATAGAGCTCACCGTCTTCTCGAAGTTCCTGCCTCGCAAGATGGTTGTGCCGGCACGTCTCGATGCCGACAATAATATCTCCGAAGAGTTCACCACAGCCAAAGCGAAGAAATTCCTTGAAGGAACTCTGATGAAAGAAGGCGACGAAGGATACCTCACAAAGGCCGATGGCAAGAGCTATCTGCCTGAGATATGCAACATCTTCGGTGGATGCTACTCGTCAGGCATCGTTAATGGTGATGTACACATCTATAGCTATGCCAACCTCCTTGAGGACCTTGGCGATGACCCGACATCAGAAACACCTGATGCCGACGGCGTAACACCTAAGCAGAAGTATGAGTATCTGGAGAATACCAACTCACTCTTCTCAGATGGTCAGCTCATACCGGCCTTCTCAATCTTCGGTGCTGGCTATGGTCCTAACACCTTCGTCTATGGCAACACCGTGGTTGAGCAGAACACAGCAAACAATCCACGTAAGCTCATGACGGCTGATAACACCCCTGATTCTGACGGCAACTACACTGGTACATGGACAGAATCGAGTGATGACACACGCGCCATCCCAACGTCTGAGACGTCAGAAACCAACACCAACTTCGATAACGCATCCTGCAACAACATCTTCGGCGGTGGAGCACGTGGTAACCTTGTAGGCCACACCACTGTTAATGTCTTCAACGGACGTGTACACACCGATGTCGTAGGTGCTTCCTACTCGGGCACCATCTATGGCTCTACAAACATAAACATCGGTTACTCATCATTCTTCGAGTCTGACCAGCAGGCCACTTACAAGATGAAACGTTCAAATGACACGGACGAAGAACTTGCTATGGAGAACGCCGATGGCACAAAGACCATCCGTCAGGAGATAAAGCTCCTAAAGGGTGAGAGCACCAACAAGGCAGTATATCATGCCATTGCCCTAAAAGACGCCACGCAGCAGACACACTTCTCACTCAAGAAGTTCGAGCCTACCAACTGGGATAACGTCACCATCGACATCGGTAAGGGTGTCTATGGTGGAGGTTATGCGACGTCAGGTCTCTCTACATCATCAGCTGCTGCAGGTTCAAATACTGTCGTAGAGTATGATGAGACACACAACAACGGCAACACAGACATCAACACCTATGGCGGCAATGCCACCATCTTCGTCACCGATCAGGTGGATGCCAGCAACTGGGACAATATCACAGAAGCCAACCGCAAGGAGCATATCACCATATCATCACGTGTAGTACAGTCGGTAGGCACCATAGCAGCCGACAAGCTCGCAACGACATCTGCACGCGGTCTATATTATAAAGGTACGACGGCAAAGGGCAACAAGGACTTCTACGCTCCTGCCGATAAGCTGAACTCTACTACCGAGTACTTCACCATCGACGGTGAGGGCGGTATCTACGGCGATGGTCACAAGTCGTTCGTGAAGAATGTCCGCACTGCTGACATCCACGGCTATGGCTATGCACAGCACACGCCAAACACAGCACAGCTGCTCAACACCTTCCAGCGTCTTGACCTTCTGCGCCTTGAGGACTGCTGCATCGCTACCTTCGGAGCCAAGGACTTCACGTCGAGCGCTAAGACAGAGGACATCAACTACTCTGTCGCTCGTATCGGCGAACTTGTCATGCAGAGTAATATCAAGGATGCTGACAGCAACAAACTTGGTACTACCAGCGACCTCAACTCACGCAACTGCATCAACTTCTATACATCAGTATATTACCTTGGTGGTATCACGTCTAACATTCCGTTTACGACATCAACCACTGAGACAAACCGTGTATATCATGATGGTACAGGCGCTGTACAAGCAGGACAGTCGTACTACAGTTATAAGCTTGACAATATCGAGAGCTATTACGACTACAGCGCCTTTGATGCCAAGACCGAACATAAGGCCGACTTCCAGAAGCGCAACATCGGTACAGCCCTCAATATGATTCGCCTGAACAACAGTTCGGGTGAGGCGCTCTACCTCAAGCATGTCCAGGAAGGCATAAAGACCAAGAGCACGGAGTATGAGGATTCTTACTACGGCCACATCAAGGGCGTCGTACAGGTTGACTTGCTCTCTTACAACGAGAAGCTTGGCGGCGGCTATGTCTATGCTGCCAACAAGCATACCGTGAAAGACTCGTACAGTGGCGACAACCACTCGTTCCTGCACGATGAGGGTAACTTCGTCTTTGCCACTGGCGAGAAAGCCTATGCACAGGTTGATGCAGGCACACTTACCGCTGGCAACACCTACTACACATCTTCACATGGCACAGGCGAGTTCACAGCGACAGGATCAGAAATAAGCGACGGCTCAAACTACTGGGAACAGAAGCAAGACGGCCGCTACGTTGTCGATGACTGCTATCCTGAGAAATACGGCACATCAACGTCTGCTGGTAGCAAGTCTGCTCGCCAGTCGACAAAGATGATGGCATCAGGAGAAGGCAACGACGCATCATCTGACAACGATGGTGTACACGACGCCGAGGCACACTACTGGTATGTCGAAGGCACAGAGTATATCTACTCGCCTACCATCACCGGTTACACCTATGATGATGAAGAGCGCACCTTCACGACAAACGACCTTAACGGTGTCATAACACTCCTCGGCATGAAGGAAGGCACGCAGCTCAAGATAAAGAGCATCAAGTGGCTCTCTAACCATAGCGAGGGCTATGAGGATGACCTCGAAGGCAGCAGCGCAACAGTAGCAAAGGGCGGCGGCACGCTTATCAACAGCGACAAGGCGCCTTATGCTCTGAAGTTCTCTATTGCCGACACCAAAGGCTACAGCGACAAGTATCAGTACTACGACAGTGCTACGACCATGAGTCAAGGCATCACGTCAGATACTAACTTCTCTGCCGGCACAACAGGCATCAGCGCTACCCCTGCTGCGCCTATCCTCACCATCGAGCTTGATGACAACGTCAAGAACAACGGCTACAACACTGCTGACGACAACTACTACACCAAGCACCTCTCTGAGCCATGCTATGCTGACATAGAGATGGAGGCTGAGGGTTCTATGGGCGGCACAGTGACATATAAGCTCTACCTCACCATCAACTACGTCGGTTCGCCTGTCGTCAAGGGTACTCTCAACATCAACTGTGCCCTACCGGGCGAGTATCTCTCTGTTGATGCCAGCAACGTGAAGATGTATCGTGTTGACGATATGCCTTACACCGGCTGCACATGGACGCTATTCCCTTCAGAAGAGAATGCCAAGGATGCTGACGGCAATGCTAACGATGCCAACACCAAAGGCCGCACCGTCGCTGCAGCATGGGAGAATACCGGCGAGGTTGCTACGTGTCCGGCACGCTACTTCCTCAATGGCGGTCGCATACAGATGAACTGTAGCTTCCTCAACTACCCTGGCACAATTCCTGTGGCATACCGTCCTGTCAACAGCGACGGCACCATTGACTACACAAAGGAGAACACCGTCCTCGTCCACAACTACCATAACATGTCCACGGAAATTGAAATGGACTACATGATGCTCTTCACTCCAGGCGCGCGCATATATATTAAAGATGTGAACGGATGGAAGAACTTCGTGAAGTATTGCAAGCGCAGCGACCCTAATGTGGCCGGAACCACGGACCCTGACGTGCAGATGACGCTCGTCGTGGACAACGTAAAATACACAGAATACCCCGTTGATACCGATGGCGATGGAGTGCCTGACACCAACGTCCCCGTCACAGCAAAATTGGTAAAGCAGCTCACCAATGCTCAGTATGGCGTCAACACCTACCCATGGTACTGCGAAGGATTGAAGTTCTACCTGCAAAGTGACCTCGACCTGAGCAATCTCTCTGCTTCTGACGTTATCGTAGCAAACAAGTTCCTCGGTCAGCTTAATGGCGACGGACACCACATCATTCTGCCAAGCGGTGCCACATCACTGTTTACCGGAAACACCGGAGACTCTGGTAATACTGTCGGCACAGCCTACAACCTCGTCGTTGTAGACGGTAAGACAGGCCTCACCAACGAGAACTGTGTTGAGAATGCCGGCACCACCGATGCTGACAGCTATGGTGAGACAGCTTACAAGCTCTCACACAAGTATAGCAAGGATGATACAGAGGGCTATGCTACCGACCGCTTCAGTGGTGACGACTGGCAGTATGCACGTATTGCTGGCGATAACGGTGACAACCGTTACCTCCGCTATGGCGAGCCAAACTACCAGAGTACATCAACAAACCACAACACGGCACATACCACTGCAGAGACCTGCGCACATGACTACCGATTCTTCGGACAGTCGCTGCAGGGCGAGAGTGGCAGCGCCAAGACTCCTGGTTCGGCTGTCAAGCACGAGACATACCCACAGTATCTTGATGACGAGCACGATCAGTACGTCAGCACATACGATGACACTAAGTGGACCGAGGCTAACCGCGTTTGGGGTGCCGAAGGCTTCTATCAGTCGAAGACCGATGAGGGTTTCTACTACAACCGTGACGCATGGGTTCTCAACCACAAGACAACAGCCGTGAAGCTCACTGACCATAGCTATGACGCTCCGTCTGCATTGTCAAGCTTCGCCGTTGACAACGATGCCGACAACAGCAGCATCAACGGCTACGGCGTGACAAAGAACCTCCTCGTTTACAGCACGGCAGCAATGAACACAAGCGTTACTGGCAAGAGTACGCTGAACACCGGAAGCAACGGCATCTTCTTCGACGCTACAGGAACGGCAGGCAGCTACACTGTTGCCGACCTCGCCCTCTACGACAAGGAGGACTTCAACGCACCGCTACAGTTCACGGCTACGAAGGCAAGCTACGAGCGCACACCAGGCGATGAGACAGGCTTCGTGGAGACATCCGGCACGGCATGGTCGTCAATCTCTCTGCCGTTCGATGTCCAGAAGGCTACGCTCTCTGAAGGCATCACACGTCATGAGGATGGCAACGGCAACGGCAGTACCGGCTTGCAGACAGACATCACCTACTTCTATGGCGATGCTGATGAGCCAAACAAGGCACAAACCGAGCGCAACGACATCAACCACGAGTACTGGCTGCGCACCATGTCGGCCGTCGGCACAACAGCCAACAGCGAGACAGCAGCTACGTTCAAGCGTCCTACGACGGCTGTCTTCAAGGCTTACACGCCACACATCATCAGCTTCCCAGGTTCGTTGTACTACGAGTTTGATATGACCGGACAGGCCATAACCTTCAGCTCAGAGAATGTTACGGTTGCCGTCACCGACGACGCCGTAGCAACCAACCAGTCATCGGCTAACGGTTACTACCACATCAGTGCATTCCTCAACGAGGATGGCACCGACAGCAAGTACGCCATAGAGACAAAGGCTGACGACAGCTATGCTACCGGCGATAAGTTCGAGAAGGGCAAGACCGTCTATCCGTTCCGCAGCTACATCGCTACAACGCCAGCAGGCAACGCTGGCGGCAGTGGCGCCAAGGCATCACTTGTGGCAAGTAACGGTCCGGAGGTGATATACATCGCTTCTGCCACCGGCATCGAGAGCATCAATGGCGAAGACCAAAGTGACGAGCCGTCTGCTGACGACGACGAAGCCGGCATGACCATCTATCCTCTCTCTAACGGCCGCATCGGTATCACCTCGACATACAGCACGTCTGTCAACGTATATACCGTAGGCGGACAGCTGGTACGCATCCTCGATGTACGTGAAGGCAAGCAGACATACTCTGGCTTCGCTCCGTCGCTCTACATCGTAGGACAGAAGAAGCTGCGCGTAAAATAATGCTCCTCTCCCACTTCCCGCAAGGGATGGGAGTGGCATAATGTAACGTCTTATAATATATTCATGCAACTGAACTTTCGCAGCCTTTTTAGTCAAGAATTATAGAATTAAAGAAGCCAGATATGAATGAATAAGAAAGGTTAGAAGGAAATAAAATCTCAAAATGAGATTTTATTTCAAACTTCTAAATCTTCTTAACAATTCAACGAATAAACTTCTTAAATTCTTTAATTCTTGATAATAAAAGAGTTA
>R03__coassemble_777_pt1 | contig 17009 bp, 9 predicted proteins | sample R03__metabat2_low_PE_024 | metagenome-assembled genome bin R03 | reverse complement strand
ATTCTTTAATTCTTGATAATAAAAGAGTTAGCAAGCACTTATACTGTGCAAAAGTTCTGCTAAGAATTGAACTGCTAAGTTACCAGGAATCGCAACTCATACAATTACGCTACCAATATAACAACGACTTACAATGAATAAAGTCAGATACATACTCGCTCTACTCGTTGCTGCGGCCATTACGGCATGCAGCAACGAGCCATTAGGTAACAACCAGAACGCCGGCGCTACCGACGTCCCCGTCTATCTCTCAGCCAACATCACAAACGGTGATGTGACGTCGCGTGCCTCTTACGACAACCCGTACAACACACCAAAGGAGAACTATCCCTTTACGGCTATCATCTTCGCCTCGACGAGAAAAGGTTCATACGACTGGAACGGGACAGATATGGATGCATCTACTGATGGCACGATATCATACTGCGATAAGAGCGTCACATTCACAAGCGGTGAGCCTGTCTTGCTTGCCGAGAGTATAAAGTGGCCAAGCGGTGATGCTGACTTCCCTGTGTACTTCACCGGCATCTATCCGGCTAACACCTCACTGTGGGCTACAAGCAGTAACAGCGCCTCATGTATCATTGACGGAAAGACTGACGTCATAACATCTGCAGAGAACTATGGCACTTTCGCCAACCACGCTGCAAAGGCTGAGGCACAGCTCACATTCAACCACCACCTCTGCAAGCTGCGCTTCCGCATATGCTCAGAGAGTGAAAAGGTGACAGATGCCTGGGGACGACTACTTAAGATAGAACTCATAAACCAGAAGACAAAATGCACGACGACGCTTAGCGACGGCACTGCAACATTCGGATGGGCAACAGCAGACACTGACCCAGAGGCAGAAGATAATGTGCTGCCACTATACCAGACAGGCAAAGACAGCCGGTTTGAACTGCAGTACACCTACGGCAACACGACAAAGACATACAGCGAGTATAACTTGCTGACAGAGGATGAGAAGGCGGCATATACACCGAACATCTCTGAGATGGCTAACATGCCAACATCAGCGACAGAGGTGGCATACGTACTATGCCCACCGATAGAGATAGGACAGACAACAGACACCGACGGCAGCATTATCCCTGACAACTACTACACACTCAACGTATATACCGATGGCGGCGTCGTAAGCTTCCTGAAGCTGAACCTCAAGGATACCTCCGACAACACCTTCTATGGCAACACGGCAGGCAAGGAGTTCCTTATCACACTCGACTTCGTCGTCGGCAACAAGATATACTCATCGTCGGCACAGATAACACCATGGAAAAATGGTGGACAGACAGACATAGAGATTGACGAATAGAATATGGGCATATATTTCAATCCCGAGAACAGCAGCTTCCGGCAAGCAATACGAAGCAAGGTATATGTTGACAAGACTATGCTGCTGAAAGAGCTGAACGAAGCATTGTTCACTGAGGGCAAATGCATCGCTCTCAGCCATGCACGCCGTTTCGGGAAGTCGCAGGCAGCTGGTATGATAGATGCATACTACAGTAAAGGGAGCGACTCGCGCCAGATATTTGAGAAGTTCAAGATATCTCATGTCGAAGGATGGGATGAGAACCTCAACAAGTATAACGTCATACACCTTGACATCTCGTCTGTTGCCGATTTCCACAAGGAAGACCTTGTAGATGAAACGATAAGGCGAATATATCGCGAGATGGCGGCAGAATATCCTGACGTTGACTATTCGCAGGCAATAAATGTCGTCATAGCCGACATCTGCCGGCTTTCCGGACAGCCCTTCGTCATCATCATCGACGAGTGGGACTATGTCATACGCAACCATGCCGACAGGCAGGATCTCGTGCACCGGTACCTACAGTTCCTCCACTCTATCTTCAAGAGCGAGGAGTCTAAGGCATTCCTGGCGCTGGCTTACATCACAGGCATACTGCCAATAAAGAAGATAAACGACGAGTCGGCACTCAACAACTTCCGCGAATACACTATGGTAAGCTCAAAGCGCTTGACAGAGTTCTTCGGGTTTACAGAGAAGGAAGTGGAGACTCTCTGCAACGAATACGGCATGGACTTTGAGTCGGTGAAGCAATGGTACGACGGCTATGTCATCGACGGACAACATATGTACAACCCGAACTCCGTGTATCGGGCCATTACCGAGCAGTCGATAGAGGCCTATTGGAAGAATACCTCATCGTTTGAGACCATCAACGACCTTATTACGCTTAACTTTGAAGGGCTAAAGGATAGTATCCTCGCTATTCTAAAGGGCGAGCACATCCTTGTCGATGTAAGAAGATTCAAGAATGATCTCACGACGATCAGTAGCAAGGACGATGCCATCACGGCGCTGATACATCTCGGATATCTTGCCTATGATAGTGATTTCGCTGAAGCCTACATGCCTAACTATGAAGTAGCAGAAGCATTCCAGCTGGCTATCGAGACAGGACAATGGACCGAGATTGCTAAGACTCTCAGCAACTGCGACAAACTGCTTAACGCAACTATACGGCAGCAGGCTGACAAAGTGGCTGAATGGATTGAACTGGCTCATGAGACTTACACGTCTATACTTAAATATAATGATGAGAATACGCTGGCATGTGCCATAACCATGGCTTACTTCACAGCCCCGGCATATTACAATGTCGTGCGAGAGATGCCTGCAGGGAAAGGCTTCGCTGACATAGTCCTTATTCCAAGGGCATGCGCAGAACGTAGGCCTGCCATAATAATAGAACTAAAGTATGACAAGTCGGCCGACACTGCCATACAACAAATTAAGGAAAAGCGATATGCTGGATGCCTGAAGGATTATGACAAGGAAATACTGCTTGTCGGTATAAGTTATGACAAAGATGGCAACACATCAAAGAAGCATCACTGCATCATAGAACGTATAAACCTGTGCAAATAAATACATCATGCGCATACAAACATATCTTACAATAACACTACTCAGCGTCATGCTTGCTGCATGCAGCAGTGACAACGACATCGACAATGCCTCTGGCAACGACGAGGAATATGCCATAACGCTTGCGGCTGGCATCGGCGGACTGACAACAAGCAGCCGCGCTGCTGAGACATACAACGACACGGTGCCGTCATCTACCAGTCCGCTGGCTGCCGACGTCTGGCTAAGCAGCGACAGAGGGGTGTATATCCATAAAGCCGACGACTATGTCACATCGACACATGCCGGCAACGACGAGTATCATCTGCACCACCAGATGACGTACACCAGCGGACAGCTGACGTTCCTCAACGCCTCTTCGGTGAAGAACCTCTTGCTCTATTCGGTAGATAAAACAAAGAGGACATACATCGTGGGATTCTATCCGCAGAATGTGTTCTCACTCGTAGGCTCAGAGGGAGACAGCGACTATGGCAAGACAGCGGAGGCATCTGTCGATGGACGCACCGACCTTATGTTCGCACCTGAGGTCTATGGCTCACGCGTCACGACCGAGAAGATAGCACGTCAGGACTTCAAGCATATCCTAACATGGCTGAAGGTTTGTGCACGTGCCGAGAATGAAGAAGCTGTAAATAGCTGGGGACGTATCATTGGACTTAAACTAAAGAATGCCAAGACCAACGTCACCGTTGACCTGAGCACAACAGACATCAACACACTGCGACCTACATTCACTGGCGATACTGACATGAACTTCGACAGAAAAGATAACGGCAATAGCGGAACTATCAGCGAGGAGAACTACTATCCGCTGACAACATACATCACCGAGATGGCCGATATCCTCTGTGCTCCTGTCGAGATAAACAATCCATCAGAGGATAACGCTGGCACAGCAGAATACACTCTGGAGGTAACGACAACAGGTGGTGTCGTGAAAGAGGTTCCTGTCCAGCTCTCCAGAGACTATGACGGCAACAACATAGACAATGGACACTACACCGCATCTGAACTATATGTAATATCTCTCGTATTCGGTCTCTCACCGACAATCTCTGCATCATGCTCACTTCAGGAATGGGATAATGAGGCAAGAGACCTGCTGATGAAGTAACTGAAGGCTGGTTCCCTTAATCCGCTTTGGCAGATTTCCTTTGAGACTTTGCCTGCGCTCGGCATGGCAAGGACCAGCTTGGGGATAGGGCCAGCTTGCTGGAGTAGGTCGGGGATGGCTTTACTCAGCTCTTGCTTTTGCAAAGTTACGAGAGATTTCATGAACGACGATAAACAAGACACATGAAAAAACTACGCTATACTATCGCCCTCTCAATGGGCGCAATACTGTCAATGACAGCATGTACCGACGAGTTCCTACCATGGGGAGACAACGACGGTACGGCATCTGAATATGTAGGATTCACAGCCGACCTGCAAGGTGAGCTGCACTGCTCATCGCGTGCTACGGCAGGACACCTCGCCATTGAGCAGGAGGACTGGCAGACGACGAACCTCTTCGGCAGGCTGTCTGCCGGCAGTGCCTCTCTCCCTGAGGATGCTTCGGGAGAAAATACCTCACGCGCTGCCGTTGCCACTGACCTTGACAGCGATATCAAGTATGCCGCTGTCTATGGCTTTAGCATGGATGGTGAATGGTCAACAGATGCCACACCACACATAATTAATAAAAAGAGGTACAAGTTCGAGGACGGACAAATGCTACCGGCAACAGATACCGACAAGACAAAGTGGAGCGCATTAGGCGATGAGAATACACGCTTCTACATTTTCGCACCATACAGCGTCTGCGAAAGCGGTGGCTCGACAACAGCGCCAATGTCAGGACTGCCAGCTGAAACAACGGCAGCAAAAGACACAAAGCTTACATATACTGTCCCTCTGAATGCGAAAGACCAGAAGGATCTCGTATATGCCGTCAGCGAAGATACCTACGACGAAGACTACCAGAAACTCGTGCCGCTACAGTTCAAGCACGGACTCACCGCAGTGCAGTTTAAGATAGGCTTCACGACTCACGTGCAGAAAGTCATCATAAAGAATATATATAACAGAGGCATCTTCAATGCTGCCACAGGAGGATGGCAGACCGTTTACGACGGTAATACGGCAACAGCGACTGATACCATCGACTGCAAAGGACTCGAATACACAGAGGGGACAATACTAAACCCTGATGAGAATACCCTCATGCTCATGCCACAGACATTCCTTGCAGCATCGGAATATGCCACAGGCAAAGAGCCTGTCGTACAGTTGGTATTAGGCGAGAGTGAGGAAAGCAAACGGGTGATAACCGCATCACTCGCCGGAACAGCAAAGTGGGAGAGCGGAAAGAAGATAGTATATACACTATATGAGAAGGAGGCACCACAGTACATATACTTCGACCTCGCACTCGGCGGCGTCACCATCAACGCCAGCTCATACAGCGGCACCATCTGGGACCAGACGGCAAACGACGGCGCAGGCGCAAACAAAACAGTTAGCGCAACTGACCTCTCTACTGACCAGATGAAGGCGCTTCGCTTCTACATCTATCAGTCCACCGCCAGCAACAAGACGACTACCGGCTGGAATGGAACGACAACAGACGTCCCAGCCTACGATGCCGTAACCTACGACGGCATGGCGTGGGCTGACTACATCACCAACAATACAAGCGTGGCCGATGTCTATAACAACTGGGAACAAGCCACGGGTGTGAAGGACGTGCGTTCAAAGATTACCGACACCAATAAAATCGTCATCAGTGGCAGTAATGTCAATGCCGACGTTGTGCTCGACAATCTCTATGCTATGTATATCGGTGCAATAGGTGAGAGAAATGATGTCGATAAAAGAATGATTCAAATGTCCTTCTATGGCTATAGCAATAGCACCTGCACCTTCCGTCTGAAAGGCGACAATCGTATCTCACAGATATGCTATGAAAGTTCCAAAAGTACTAATAATAAGTTTATCCTCACAAGCTACGATGGCGACGGCAGTACTTCGGGAACCCTTACGTGCTGTACCTATAACGGAAACACAGCGACTGTCAACCGTTGGGCTGCCGCAATAGGTGCTACAGACTCACACAATGATGCATACGGCATTTACATCAATGGAGGCACAATCTTTGCCGGTACCTCTGCTGCCGACAACAGTACTGGTATTGGCGGTGGTGGCAACGGCCTTGGAGGCGTCTTCATCGAAGGAGGTACGGTCACCGCTGTAAGTTCTGGCACATGTGCTGCCATCGGCGGCGGCATCGGATGGAGCGATCCGGGTGGCAATGCCGATATCAAGATCTCCGGCGGCAGAACCTACGCCTACAACCTGGAAAATAACGATAACAGTAATAATGATGGTTGCTATAAAATCCCTGCTGCAGCCATTGGCGGTGGCAGTTCCAGCAAAAGTTCCGGTAACACCAGTACGACTATTAACATCAGCGGTGGCTATGTCTATGCCCAGTGCAACGGCGGTGTGGCCATCGGTGGTGGCGGTAGCGCCACGAAATATGGCGGTGCAGCAACGGTCAACATCTCGGGCGGCACCATCATTGCCAAGAGTGTGGCGTCAACTTCAGGAAAGTCGGACGCTCTCCCTGCCGGTAACGGTATCGGCGGCGGTACGGGTGGCACGGATGCCAATCAGAACGGTGGCTCGGTAACGCTCAACGTCAGCGGTGGCATCATCAAGACCGGCTCCATCGGTGGTGGTAAGACGAACAGTAAATCGGGTCTGGCCGGCTCCGCTACCATCAACATCACCGGCGGAGACGTGCAGGGACAGTTCATCATGGCAACCGACCCGGCGTATGCCACCAACCAGAGTAAATGGTCATCGTGCACCATCGAGGGCGGCACCATCCACAACAGCAATACCTCCGACACGGAGTTCATCCATGCGCAGAAGAACGGCGGTGCTGTATATATCGACCTCGGTAAGTTCACCATGACGGGCGGCACCATCGAGGGATGCACGGCAGAGGAGGGCGGAGCCGTTTACCTCTCCAACGGCACGGTAGATATCCAGGGCGGCACCATTCAGAATTGTACTGCCACGAAGAGCGACAACACCGGCAAGGGCGGCGCCATCTACATGGAAGGCACCAACAGCAGCGTCAACACCGTGCTCACTATGTCGGGCGGCACGCTGAAGGCCACCGCCTCGCAGACCGACGGCGGCGGCATCTACCTTACCAACAACGGTGGCAAGAGTGCTGCAGCTACTGTCTCGGGTGGTACGTTCGACAACAACGTGGCAGAGAAGGGCAATGGCGGCGGACTGTACGTCAATGGCGGTACTTACCAGCAGTCGGGCGGCACATTCACGTACAACCAGGCAAGTCGCTCAGGAAGCACTGGCGGTGACGGCGGAGGATTGTATGTCAGTGCCGACCAGAATCTTACCGTCGGCATCACGAAGGGTACATTCAGAAGCAACGCTGCCGACCAGAGGGGTGGTGGCATCGCTATCAACATGCCTGATGGTAAGTCTCTTGACATGACCATCGGCACAACGTCGGGTGGTTCGTCGAGTGACGTTACTATAAGTGGTAACCACGCAGTGAAGATGGGTGGCGGCATATATATATATGGTGCAGCATCGCAGCTGACACTGGGCAGCGGTACGGTAAAGAACAACACTGTTTCTGCACTTACAGACAACCCGAACGTTGCCATAGAAGGTGGTGGCGGACTGACGCTTGCTGACAATGCTGACCACCAGGACATCACAACCATCACCATAACATACCACGCCAATGGCGGCACAGGCAGCAGCTACACACAACGCATCGTTGCCTCAACAAACAACAAGCTGACAGCTAACACGTTCACATACTCTGGCCATAAGTTCGTATGCTGGAACACAAAGGCCGATGGCTCTGGCACATCATATACCGATGCTGCCACCGTCAACCTTGCTGTCAACACAGCACTCTACGCCATCTGGGTTATGAACTAAGGTAATGCGACAGTCAGCACCCACGACGGGAGAAACTGTAATAATGTAAATAGCATACATATAAGGTGGGTTCTATTAATTCGCTTTGTCATATTTACGAGAGATTTTCAGAATCAAAGTGTCATAATCTTGAAGGCGCATAGCGGGCTATGCAACTGAAAGTTATGACAGTTTGAACTGAAAAGATCCGTAAAGATGACAAAACGTCAATATCCACAAATTAGTTAAACATTACGGTGGGAATTAATAGAACCCACCATAATACAAGTTTCGTAAGCTCAACTTTCTTTAACTCCCTAAAACTAAAGCAACTGTAAAGCGAAAGTTTAATATAGAATAATGAAGAAACAAAGATACATACTTCCGCTCATGGCGCTATGCCTCACGGCATGCACCAACGACGAGAACCTTGGCAACGGCGACGGAAGCGACGTCATAGGCTTCGCACCGATGAGCAATACCATCTCACGTGCCACCATCATGGGCGCTGATGCTGCCGAGAAGCTTAGCAAGACATTTGTCGTTGAGGGTACCTTCTCGACAACAGATGCTCCTGGCACAGCTCATGGCTTCGACAACTATAACGTAGAGTGGCGTGACAACAGCGCAACAGCAACGACGAGCAACACCTCTAACTGGGAGTATGTGGGCCTAACACCTAACAGCAACTCCAGTGCGTCAAAGATAAGCGGCTACACCCAGGAGATAAAATACTGGAATCATGCTGCCGACCACTATGACTTCGTGGCTTACTCTCTCGGAACCCTGAGCTCCACGAAAGCCACTGCCAGCGCCATCAATATGGCTAACGCCAAGACAGCAACAGGTGCCTACACCCTTACCATCAATGACGCTACCGCACTGAGCAATGTGTACTATTCAGACATGAAGACGGTGCGTGCCACACCTCTCGCTACCACCGACGGCAAGTATGACCAGCCCGTAACGCTAACCTTCCATAACGCTGGGGCAAAGGTGCGTGTGGCCATCTACGAGAATGTGCCTGGCTATGACGTCAAGGATGTGAAGATTTACCCTGACGGCACCAGCACAAGCTCTGCCAATGACGTCATCCTATATAACGCTAACGACGACGGCTCGGCTCCTGCAGCAACAACGCTCGCTAACAGCGGAAAGGTGGCAGTATACTTCCCTACTATCGGAAAGGATAACGTCACTGACGAAGACTACAACAAGGCGCACCTGATATTCAATACCACAAGCGGACTGACGACAAGCATAAACTTCGGAACACTGACGGGACAGCTGACGACAGGCGACGGCACAGCGAACACCGAGGCGTCGTTCATAGGACGCTCAATGAGCACGCCGACATTCGCAAAGGCTGATGCTGCCGACGACCATTACTACATCGGCGCATTCCCTACGTCTGATGACGCTTCGCCACTGCCACTCCGTCTGCGTGTTGATTATACGCTGAAATCATTCGACACCAACGAGGAGATAAAGGTAACGAACCAACTCACTACTGTGCCTGCCACTTACTGCCGATGGCAACCGGGCTACGCATATACCTATCTCTTCAAGATTACTGACCAGAAGCTGACGCCTATCGTCTTTGATGCCATCGAGACAGTCACCGAACAGGATGTTGTATCGACACTGAGTGTGCCTACCATAACGACGTACGCCAAGGGAAATACCTTCACATCAAACACCGGAAGCTACAAGGAAGGCGAAAATGTGTATGTAACAGTAACGGCATCATCGGGCGTGGTGACGCTTTCGTCATCTAACACAAAGCTGTACACTGCCACGACAACGGTCTCGGGTACTACCATTACCGAGGACTATGCCAAGAAGGCAATGGAGAACTCCGGCACGTACAGCATCACCACGGCTAACAAACTGACGTTGACAGAGGCAAGCGGCATGTTGACTGCCGTCAGCGAGATACCTGCGGCTGACTCATACACAGGCAAGGCAATAACCATCAATGGCATGGTCTTCACGCCTTCTGCCGGCACTTACGTCATTGAGTACATCAACGGTGCCAACAAGTATTATAAGGTTGTAACCGTTAAGTGAGATTAAAGGTTAACGAATCAACTAAATTTGGACGATTTATGGTTGTTGCAACAACCTTATTGTTAGAAAATTTGGTTGTTCGAATAACCTTTATTACCTTTGCATCCTTCGTTCTACTTTGAAAAGCGAGAGCAGAGAAAGTTTACTTTCTTTGACGAGCACAGGCAAAGTCATAAGATAACATGGAGAAACATTAACTGAACATCTTTGTACCAAGTTATTTTCATCATCAGTAAAGAGGTTCTACAAGAAAACTTGTGGATAATGTATATCAAGTAGGTACTTATTGTTTTTTTTAGTAAGGAAGTGAAAGAGGACTCCGGCTATGCCGCCTGAGCTTCCTTACTCTTTCACTCCATTACTCTTTCACTTCCTTACTTGAAAGTAACCGTCCTACAAAAGACGTTTTATGTGTGATGGCTATCTATCATTAACAACGAAACAGCCAGCAAAGGAGTTACACTTTGCTGGCTGTTTTGTGTATTATGGTTTCTCTATGGAGGGAGAGATTACTTTCACTATTTTAATTTCAAACAGCGATTACTGCTCTCATAGTTTAGAGCAGTAATCGCTGTGAGGATGTTCTCGGCCATGGCCGAGGAGTATGTATTACTGAACCTTTATGACCTTGATGTCATACTGACCAGGAGTGCCGTCAGCGGTCTTCTGGTAGAGGTTAGCCTTGTTCTCTGCGTATGCAGCAGCGTTGGCAACAGTCACAGCGTAGTAAACGTCTGTGCTGTTTACAGTGACCTTCATGTAGTATGTCTTGCTTGAGTCGTAGGTGTTAGAAGATGCCTCAAGGGTATATGTAGGAGCAACATACTTAGCTGTTGTGTAAACATAAGCATATGTTGTAGAAGCAACGCCTGTGAACTTAACGTTATCGATTGTTGCGGTTGTGCCGTCAGCGAGAGGTACTGTTGTGCCGATGGTGGCAGCTGGAGAAACAGCTGTCAGAGTCAGGCCGTTGGCAGAGCCAAGGAGCTTAGCAAGAACAGAAGACTCTGTGATAGCGTCGCCTGTTGATGTTACGGTGTAAACCTGTGCATTGCCTGCAGCATCGCCAATAGCAGAAGGCTTGATGACTGAGTTGTCAGAAACCTTGCTGTTAACAACATAGATATCGCCAGCGTTGTACTCGTTTGTTGACTCGTGCTTAACACCATTCTGATAAGTAGTGATGCTGTTTGTTGCAACGGTTGTTATTGTCTGCTGTGTCTGGTCGGTAGCAGCGTCAACGACAACAGCGTCGAATGTGATAGGCTTCAGACCTTCTGGATCTGTTGGATCGTCGTTTTCGTCAACATCACCTGTAGTACCGTTGGTAGCGTCAGAAATCTTGAAGATGTAAGTATAAGCGAAGTTGCTCTTCCACTGTACATACTGTGCAGGAACGACAGCACGCGCACCCTTGACCTTGATAGTCTCACCGCTACCATCTTCTGCGGTCATGGTGAAGTCGAGCTTGACAATCATTGGGTTGGTGTTGCCCTCGAATGGATAAACAGTAGTATATGCTCCGCCTGTCTGGTCCCATGTAGGGTTGGCTGTCTGTGTAGCGAGAGTAGTGTTGATTACGCCTGAGCCAAGCTTGAGGGTGTAGTAGTAACCACCAGTTGGGTTAGAAACAGTAGGACGATTCTCAATTTCAGCTTTTGTATTGTCGTAGTAATTGACGTTAAGAGTCTGTTGTGCATCTGTTTTCACATTCTGCAGAGAAGCAGCAAAGCCTGTCGTGTACTCATCCTTCATAGCAGCGAATGTAGTTACAACATCATCAGCGTCCTTGTCGATACGGAAGTTGTCAATCTTAACTGAGTATCCGGCAATAGTCTCGTAGAAGCCTACACGTACCTTAGTACCTATGTTACGGAATGTCAGCGATACTGTCTTGCCATAATCAGTCTCTGGGACAACGACACGGTCAGAGAAGTAGAGACTGCTGAGATTAGCGTCTGCTCTGACTGTTACTGCATAGCCCTTGTTATATGCCGTAGCACCAGCATCTGTAATGTTTGTAACCTTATTAACAGAAACTTTGTCTGAACCTGAAGGATATGAGATGTCAGCACTTGAGAAAGCTGTAAAGGTATAGCCATTGTTAGCGCTGTAATCCCAATACTTCACAGTCTGTGATGATACAGAAGATGAATATGGTGTCTGACCAACATACTCCCAACCAGAATCGTTGGTCTGTGTAGCACCGGCGTTGCCATTCCAAACTACGTTGTACTGATTGAATACTACATTGTCATTCTCAGCTGTTGCAGTCTCAGCACCAGAACAATGCTTTGTGCCGTAAACAACGAAATGGTTGCCCAGCTTCGTAGCAGCATCACTTCCGAAGAGTGTTGCACGCGATGAGTTCGGTGATGTAGAGGTGAACTCAATAGCCTCGACACGGCCGGTGCCCTCAAGATTGTCACCTACATAAGACTCGTTGGTGCAGCTTGCAAGAGCGAGTGTAGCAACAGCAAGTGTTGCGAGATAAGATGTCTTTTTCATAATTGTAGTTTTCCTAGTTTATACATTAATTATTTTATTATCTGAACTCGGTCCCTCCACCCGCAAGGGGTGAGAGGGTTATATTATCATTTTACGACGATGACCTTGTATGCATACTTGCTTACACCGCTGACGGTGCCGTACTGCATGCGTACCACATACCATCCTGCCTGTGATGGTGTCAGCGTTGCTGTGGTGCCAGTGGCAAGACGGGTGAAGGTGAAGTGTCCGGCTTCATCGTTTGCCTTGGCGTCGTTCTCGGTAAGAGTGGCGTTGCTGACGCAGTAGTCCCATGCCTCGGCTGTGGCATCGCCACACGATAGGATGATGTTCTCGCCAACCTTATACTCACCGACTGTCGTGACGGCAGATGTCTCAGAGTATGTCGTGATAGATGGCTCGGTGACTGTAGTGATAGTCTCCTGATAGCCAGACTCCTCAACAGCGACAGCATCGAAGGTGATAGGATAGAGTCCTGCTACATCCTCTGGGTCAGTAGGGTCTGGAGAGACAGGGTCAGAAGGATCTGGATCGCCTGGCTGTGGATTATCAGGATCAGAAGGATCGGATATCTCTGGGTTAGGGTCTGGCGTGTCAGGATCAGGATTGACGTTAGGGTCGCTGGCTCCGGATGTCTTTCCGTTGGTGTTGTCAGAGATCTTGAAGATGTAAGTGTATGAGTAGTTTGGCTTCCACATCGTGTATGTCACAGGCACGGTAGCATGTGCGTTGCGGACATGGATGGTCTCCTTTGAGCCGTCAAGGCTTACGAGGTCGTAGTTGACACGCAGCTGCATGACGCTGTTGTTTGCCTCGTAAGGCAGAATGGTGCGCCATGCCGTCTCGGTGTTCGGTGTGCCATCGACGGCGTATGTGCCTACTGCCCATGTCGGCTGTGCCGATGTTGTGGCGAGGAATACCTCGTCGCCTGTTGCCGATGGTGTGCCGTCGCTGAGGATGTATGCCTTGTCGGCATCGCCTGCCTTGCTCTCGGCTGTGGTGTACTTCAGACGTCCGAATGTCTCGTACTTATGGTACTTGCTGCCGTCGGCCGTGAGGTCAACAGATGCCTGGGCATTGTTGAGGGCGTCGTAGCTGATGGTGTACTTGCCTGCCTGTGGGAAGACGCATCCGAGGCCGACAGTGCCTGAGCCACCGGCAGCGGTGACATAGTAGAACTTAAGGTTCTTGACGGCATAGCCAGGGATTGTCTCATAGAATCCGACACGCATCTTAGCACCAAGGCGACGGAACTTGAATGTGATGACACTCTGATAAGCTTCGAAGCGTGGTGTCGTTGCTGTTGCCTCGGCAGCGGTAGGCTTTGCGCTAACACGGTCGGCAAAGAAAACGCCTGAGAGCTTGTCGGGGCTGGCGATGTCAACGGTGAAGCCCTGGTCGGTGCTGGTGATCTGCTCTGACGCTCCTATACCAGCGGCAGCGACGAAGTCATAACGCTCGGCGCTATAGTCCCAGTATTTGACGTCCTGTGTTGCTCCTGACTTCGACTGATAGCCTACATATTCCCATCCACGAGGGTTTGTCTCTGTCGTTCCTGCCGACTCCTCGCCTTCGTAGTTAAGTGAGTAGTTGTCGAACACCGTTGTCGCTGTGCCACCTACAGTCTTTGTTCCGTAGATGTAGAACAGCTTGTTGAGCAACTCAGCCGACTCCTGATGAGTGTAGGCACGCGAGAAGTTCTTGTCCACATCGTTACCAAACTCGATGGGGGCTGGCTTCTCCTGCACCTTGTTGTCACTCTCGTTACCAAGGAAGGCCTCGTTGGTACAACCGGCAAGCATTGTTAATGCGAGGGCTGCAAGGGTGAAATAGTTTCTCATAATGTTCATGTATGTATTTTTATCTTTATTACTCATTATACTTTCGCTCCCTTTTTGTGTCAAGAATTATAGAATAAAAGAAGCCAGATTGGAATGAATAAGAAGTGTTAGAAGGAAATAAAATCTCGTGTTGAGATTTTGTTTCAATCTTCTAAATATTCTTGACAATTCAACGAATAAACTTCTTTACTTCTTTAATTCTTGATAATAAAAGAGTTAGCGGGTACTTAAACTGTGTGAAAGTTCAGTTACTCATTATTATATTATAGACGGGTTAGTAGCCCACCATATAACATTTACTTCCGTGAGGAGCGGCGGCGAGCCTTGGCTTTGCTGCCGTCACCGATGTCAAACTCATGCGTCTCTTCGTCGTAATCCTCGACGACAGCATCGAAGCCCGAACCTCCTGTGCGCGAAGGGATGTCTATGTTGTCGGCATCAAGCTCTACGGTGATGACGCCGCCCTTATAGCGCTGGCGCACCTGGTCGGTGACATCGAAGACGAATGTTGAGTCGTAGCCGTTGTTAAACTGCATGTCCACGTCCAGATAATGGCGCATGCCGTCGTCGTAGCTCTTCTGTGTCTTTGGGATGCGGTTAGGATTTACGCCGCACATTCCGAACGAGAGGAGTCGTCCGCCTATGATGTCGACACTCTCATCGAGTTTCTTACAGCCGGTCTTGTAGCGCACACTGTAATGGACGGTGATAGGGTCTGTTCCTGAGACGCCTGTGTTGAGGTTCACCGAGCGTGCCATGCCCGAGAGGTTGCCGTTACCGTCACAGCCTGTTATACGTCCGCGGTTATGGTGTATGATGACCTGCGTGAGGTAGATATACGTAGCAGGCTCAAGAGTCAGGTCTATGTCTTTGACGTATGCCTGACGCTCTTCGTCCCATACAAAGCCTATGAGGTCGCGGTTGATCTCCTCTGCCTGGTCGTATCCTGCGAAGAGTTGCTCAGGCTGATAGAATGAGCGTGTGTACTTCGGAGCCTGATAGCGTGAGCTGTGCATCGTCTGGTTGGTGTAGGCTATGACACTGTCCAGCGTTGTCTCCTCGTCGAAGATAAGGCTCTGTATGCCGTCGATGGTCGTTATGTCGTTCCAAGCGAGGAGGTCCCAATAACCCCATGAGTATTTTGCTGTGAACGATTTGCCGCTGAAGGTATGTCTCTGCACCTCGGTATGTGGTGCGTATGGCACCTTTGCCGTGTAGTAACGACGCAGGCAGAAGCTTGCGGGTTCCTCATATCCTATCTCGCCGAACAGCTCACGGTCGGTATCGTCCCATCCGTAGTACCACTCGTCCTCCCAGTCGTAGTCGAGGTCGTAATCGACGCGATAGTTTATGCCGTAGTTCCAATAGACCTTCAGGTTGAGGTCGATGATAGGGAGGTTGATATCCCAAGGTGTACCTTCATGCAGGTGCAGAATAGGCTGACGCTCGCACGAGAAGAACAGCATTGTGCTCATTATGACCGCTACCGTGGCCACAGCGAAGCGTTTCATCAAGAGTGTCTGTTTCATCGCTGGCCTCCTTTCTCTATTGAGTTGAAGCTGAAGCCGCTCTTATGACGCTTGCGGAAGAGCAGGTCGTAGGTGAGTGTCACCTCAGCGCGTGTAGGGCCTATCCATGACCATCGGTACTGTCGCTTCTGGAAGAGGGAGGCTTCGCCTTTCCATTTATAATAGTAGAGGTGATCTTGTTCCTCTGGCGTTACCGGACACTCATACTGGTAAGGGTCGTACTTGCAGCGGAAATATCCTACCTGCATGCCAAGCTCAAGACGCCAGCGGCTCTTCTTGCCGAGGGGTATGACCTTACCGAATCCCAGTCCGCCGCCGATGCCTTCACCTTCCCAGCCACGGTTCTCGTCGAAGCAGAGGCTGAAGAGTCCGGCATGTGCGTAGGCCTTGACATACCAGCCGGTGAATGCCTGGCCGTTGCCGTAGCCACGTTCGCGTACGTCGCCCGAGCGGAAATAGTATCGTCCCTCAAGCTGGTAGTTACGTATCTGGAAGTACTTATGCTGCCAATAGTGCTGCCACCATGGGAAGTCAAGGCTTGCGCCGTAGGTGAAATGGCCGTGCATAGGGTAGTATTCGATGGCTACATTGGGTATCGGGCAGAAGCGGTCGTAGCCCGGAACGTATGCAAAGTCAAAGAGCAGGTTGGTCTTTACTGACAGCAGTTCGCGTCGCGGCTCGTCCTTTGCCGGCTCTACGTATGGCACGAAATCCTTAAGCGATGGTGCCGAGAGTGTCGACATGTCAACACTTGGATAGTAATTGACCTTCGGGAACTTAGGTATTCTGATGCGTCCTTTGTTAAGACTGAAGAAGAGCATCACCTTTGCCGTACGCAGTTCAGGGAAGTATGTGTTGAGGAGGCGCTTCCATAGTGCGCCGCCCTGTATGCTCTTCATCTTCGACTTCAACGTTGCGGGGTCGTCGTTCATGTATTTATCGACGAGCTCGGCTATGGTGTTGTAGTCAGGGTCGTTGGCGTCCTTCATGAGACGGAGGAGGCCAGGGTAATCTTCTGCGACTTCTTTGTTTGACGTCGTGTTCGACTCGATGATGAAGTTACCATGCTTGTTGATAAAGTCGAAGATGGCCTGACGACGGTTACGACCCAGGCGGGCGTTAAGCTCGTAAGGACCTTCTGGTGACGCTGAGCCTCTCAGCATGATATGATCGAGGTGATAACGCACAGGGTCTATCTTAGGC
>R03__coassemble_771_pt1 | contig 17077 bp, 12 predicted proteins | sample R03__metabat2_low_PE_024 | metagenome-assembled genome bin R03 | reverse complement strand
TCAGGAATACAAACTAATCATAATTCTTATCCGTACTATCGTAATTCTGCGTTAAGTTGTTTCTTTATATTTGTTATTATCTTATTCATTATTGCATCGATAGCCTTGTCATTGAGCGTCTTCTCCGCATCCTGCAGGATGAAGTTTACAGCGTATGACTTCTTGCCGGCAGGGAGGTTCTTGCCCTCATAGACATCAAACAGTTCGACACTCTTAAGGAGTTTCTTCTCTGATGCACGTGCTATCTTCTCAATCTCTGCAAACTCTGTCTTTGCATCGATGAGGAGAGAGAGGTCGCGGCTGACAGCAGGGAACTTAGAAATCTCCTGATAGTGAACCTCATGCTTCTTGACAGCTTTGCAGAGCTGTGTCCAGTTTATCTGTGCGAAATAGACAGGGTTCTGGATGTCCATCTTCTTAAGTATCTTCTTGCTTACGACGCCCATCTCACAGAGTACCTTTCCTCCACGTGTCATCACCTTCAGTGCTGCTGAGAAGAGGTCTGAGTCAGAGAGCTCAACAACTGTCATCTGCGGCATGAGGCCAACACGAGCGAAGATATTGTCAACATTGGCACGAAGCTGGTAGAATGAAGTCTCCTCGTCCTTGACAGCCCATGAGCCTTCAATGCTCTTGCCCGTCATCCAGAGGCCCATATAGTTCTCCTCGTTATAAGCACGCATAGGGTTCTCGTCGTCGTGCTTATCAGCCGTGTACTGATAGAGGTTACCAACCTCGAAGAACTTCAGGTTAGGATACTTACGGTTAGCATTACGTACGATAGCCTCAAGGCCACCGAAGAGCAGGGTGCCACGCATTACGTTAAGGTCGCTTGACAGCGGATTGAAGATTGTTACGAGAGTCTCTGGCTTCACACTCTCAAGGCCGTCATAGTAAGCGCCCTTTGTCAGAGAGTTGCACAGTATCTCACGGAAGCCGGCACCAACGAGCTGCTCAGAGACAAGGTTCTGCATCTTCTGCTTACGGTCCTCATCTCCCTTGATGACGAGCGATGATTTCAGCTGTGTAGGAATCTCCACATTATTATATCCATAAATACGGAGTATATCCTCAACAACATCGCAAGGACGCTGCACGTCAACACGATAGGCCGGTACGGTAAGTTCCAGACCGTCTTCTGTCTCGCTGTCGATGTTCATCTCGAGCGATGTTACTATTGACTTGATAGCATCAACACCTATCTCCTTGCCTATGAGAGTGTTAACATAGTCATACTTCAACGAAACCTTGAAAGGATTCATCTTCGTAGGGTACTCGTCGTGTATCTCCATTGAAACCTTTGCGCCAGCCAGTTCCTTGCAGAGGACAGCTGCCTGCTTGAGTGCGTATATTGTTCCCTCAGGGTCTATGCCACGCTCGAAACGGAATGAAGCATCGGTAGAGAGTCCATGGCGACGTGCTGACTTACGTATCCATGTTGGGTGGAAGTATGCCGACTCGAGTACGACATTCTTTGTTGTCTCGTATGTTCCCGAACCCTTACCACCGAATACACCGGCGATGCACATAGGCTCTTCTGTATTGCAGATGGCGAGGTCGTGCTCACCGAGGATGTGCTCAACACCGTCGAGAGTAACGAACTTCTTACCTTCGTTCTGATCTTTCACTATGATGTGGTGGCCTATAATCATATCAGCGTCAAAGCAGTGGAGAGGCTGACCATAGGCCATCATGATGTAGTTGGTGATATCAACGATGTTGTTGATAGGACGAAGTCCGATGACAGTTAGCTTGTTCTTAAGCCACTCAGGCGACTCTTTAACTTCGCATCCCGTGAGAGATACGCAGGCATAACGCTTGCAGGCGTCAGCATTCTCGATGGTTACCTTAATAGGCAGGTCGTTGTTGTCAACCTGGAAAGCATCGCATGATGGGCGGTGGAGGGTTGAAGGCTTACCCTGACGGACGAGCCATGCGTTAAGGTCGCGGGCAACGCCATAGTGAGAAAGGGCATCAGCACGGTTGGCTGTGATATCAACCTCGATGACGTAGTCACTCTCAAGGTGATAGTATTCTGCTGCTGGCATGCCGACAGGAGTATCCTCCGGAAGTACGATGATGCCGTCATGGCTTGTGCCAACACCTATCTCATCCTCTGCGCATATCATGCCGTTTGACTCCACACCGCGGAGCTTTGACTTCTTGATGACGAACTCCTTGTCGCCATCGTAAAGGACACAGCCGAGGTCAGCAACGATAACCTTCTGGCCTGCAGCAACGTTAGGAGCGCCGCAGACTATCTGCTGTGGCTCGCCCTTGCCGAGATCGACGGTTGTGACGTGCAGGTGATCAGAATTTGGATGCATCTCGCATGTAAGCACCTTGCCTACATACAGCCCTTTCAAACCGCCCTTGACAGTCTGTACTTCCTCAAGGGCATCTACCTCAAGTCCTGTCGATGTCAGCGCCGCACATACCTCTTCTGGTGTCAGGTCGAAATCGACGTATTCCTTGAGCCATTTATAAGAAATATTCATTAAATTTTAGTTTTATGCACTGCAGGCTGTGCTCGGCATAAAAGCAAGTTCTTTCTGCCCTCACTTGCGCTGCAGTTCATTGTATTTTAAAAACGTTTTTAAATTTGGATGCAAAGTTACTAAAATTCCGCGAGATAGGCAAATATTTTTATAGAAAAGGAGTATACATAATTAAAAAATAAGCAAAATCAATTCTATGAGGAGTCAGCAAATTATCAAATTAGCGAATTTACCTATCAACAAAATAACAAATGAACGGATTAACAAATGAACAAATTAACGAATTAACAAACTAACGAATTAACAAACTAACGAATTACAATTACCCGCATAAACTTGACAACACCGCCGCATTACACCAAGATTATGGACGAGTGATGAAAAATATTGACAAATAAAAGTTAAGGTTTTTCTCGTTGAATCGCGATTTATTGCCATTCAAAACGCGAAAAAATCTCGTTTGCGAGGCAAAAATCAGAATTTTCAGATGCAAAAAGTATTGAATTAGCTCGTCATTCGTTACTTCTTACAACGTCATTCGTAGCCTTTGACGTCCTCATTCAATACGAATGGGAAGCCAAAAGGCTACCAGTTGCATGGCAAAACAAGCAAAAAGAAAACGTCTAATTTTACAACAGGCTCATTATCAAACAGATAACAAAATTGCAAAATTAGGCGTTTTTTCAAACCGAAGGAGAGGTTCGTGATTTCCACGCGATTCTCCAAAAGCCGTTTTTATGGATTTTGGACGATGTTAAAAAGTCAAACCATATCCTCAAAGGACAAAAGGACAACTATTTTCTTACTAATCGCATCACACTATTCTTTAGTGTAGTCAGTGGCATGCTTTGACGGAATATCAAACGAGAACATTGTTATCCCATCAGGATGACTTATTGCAAAATCACATAGTGCTATGACATCCATTCCTATCAACATTTCAGTATCAGACATATTACCTTCCATAACCTGTAGGGTTTGTATCTCAAGTTTGTTCGGTAAAAGGAGATTTACAAAATAAGTATTCACCAATGACGTTCCATTAGCATGGAACATATGTGCATATCCAGTAGGAGCAAGACCAAGGTTTTGTACAAGTTTCGGTGAAATAACCGACATCACAGCACCTGTATCCCACAACGCAACACACTCACGGTAGGCTGGATGTGGAAGATCCTTATCAAGATCAAAGCTGTACGAATCTGACAATTTACATACAGAAGTAATTGCCCTGGCATTTTGGGGCAAAGCAATGGTATATGCGTTCTTACTCATTGACAAAGAAGTTACACTATTATGCGCGAGCAAGCATTTACGGTGTATGCAGATGTTCCAGGCGTACAAAGTTGCACAAGATACGTGCCAGGCTTATACTGCTTACGTGACTGATGCAATGCATGTGCAGCATCATCAAAGACACCTACGACAGAGTTATCTTTGACAACAATATATTTATTTTCATACTTAGCAACCAGTTCTATCTGATGATCAAGATAGTACTGAAATTCATTCTTTAACATAAGCCTTTACTTTTAACGCTAACAACATACACATATTCTTATGTATGTTTATTATATCGACAGCTCATTAAGCACACTGAAGAGCTTTCTGTCCAACGGCTTGTCTGAACGTATAGCTTCTGAGAATGGCACATACACAATCTCATTGTAGCGAATACCAATCATGACATTGCGCTGGCCCTGCATGATAGCATCGATGGCGCCAACGCCGAAGCGTGAAGCGAGGATACGGTCACGTGCCGTAGGTGATCCACCACGCTGGAGGTGACCAAGGATAGACACACGCACGTCATACTCTGGGAACTCCTTCTTGACACGGTCGGCATAGTACATAGCGCCGCACTTAGGCGACTCAGAGACAATAACGATACATGACTTCTTTGATTTACGTATGCCACGGGCCATGAACTCTTTCAGCTGGTCTTCTTCCAGTACCCACTCAGGGACGATGGCAGCTTCGGCACCTGTTGCGATAGCAGCATTCTGGGCAAGGAAGCCTGCATCACGCCCCATAACCTCAACGAAGAAGATACGCTCATGACTCTGTGCGGTGTCGCGGATGCGGTCAACGCAATCCATGATAGTGTTCATCGTGGTGTCGTAGCCTATGGTAGCACTGGTGCCATAGAGGTCGTTGTCAATTGTTCCAGGAAGGCCTATGCAGCAAACGTCAAACTCGTGAGCAAATATCTGTGCACCGGTGAGTGAGCCGTTACCACCTATTATAATAAGGGCGTCTATGCCATTCTTCACCATATTGTCGTAAGCCTTCTGTCGGCCCTCAGGAGTCATGAAGTCCTTACTACGTGCTGTCTTCAGAATAGTACCTCCGCGGGTGATGATTCCTGAGACGCTCTCTGTCGTAAGCTCCTTGATGTCATCATTGATAAGGCCTTCCCATCCACGACGGATGCCCATAATCTTGTAACCATTGCAGATGCCTGCACGTGTCACCGAGCGGATTGCAGCATTCATACCTGGTGCATCGCCACCTGAAGTGAGAATACCGATTGTCTTGATTCTTGCCATAATGTTTTCCTTTCTTTTAGATTTTATTGTATTTGTGTTATCTGAAAACAATTACTTTACCTTTTCTACGTTTCCCTAAAATACCAATGATTCTGCCACAAGAACAGCAAGTCCGAGCAGAGCTCCCAACAATGCCTTGGGCGCAAAGCGTCGGACGTACCACCCGAATGTTGTGGTACCCAGATTGAGCATGGCAAGTCCGCTCATTGAGCCGATGCCAAGTATAGTACCACCTGTTGCCGAAGCATAGGCTATAAGTATCCAGTATTCTCCGTTCTGAGCAAGTTCCTGTGTACCTGTGATGTCATGCAGCGAGAAGAATGCTGCCGCCGTAGCGAACGAGTCGAGCGACATACTGACGATACCTGCCAGCAATGGTGCCACGCCTAATGTCCACACGTCACCAAGCATGTCCATACAGAGATTGCCAATCCATTCGCTTGCGCCCGATTCTATCAGGACACCGGTCATCAGCATAATACCCATGACAAAGAGCATCATCTGTATCAAGCCATATTGCAAAGCTCGCGGAGTACGGCTCTGAGTCATTTGGTCGGCAGAAAGGAGTTTGCGATTGAATGTCTCATTGACCATCCACAACAACGAAAGGACACAGAGCGCGCCCAGAAACGGTGAAAGTTTGGTGATGTTATGGAATGTCGGGATAAACCAAAGTCCGCCGATTCCGAAGAAGAACATCACAACACGCTGCCAAACATTAAGGTTGGTATCGTCTCCACGATAAGGCAGCGAGACGTATTGCAAGTCAACACGTTCGGGCAACAAACGTGACATAAGGTATGTAGGAACAGCCCATGCCACAAGACACGGCAGAAGCATCCATGCCGAATAGTGTGTCGGTGTGACAGCACTCATATTCCATAACAGCAGACCGTTAGCATCGCCGATGACAGTTAGTGCTCCGCCGACATTTGCGCTAAGCACTATAACGGAGCCAAAGACAGCACGCTGGCGACGGTCGCTGAGCATCTTATGCATCATGACGAGCATCATAGAGGCAGTTGTGAGGTCATCAAGGTTTGCACTCAGCAGGAGTGTCAGCAGCGACATTGACCATAGCAAGCGTTTGCTGTGACGGGTCTTCAGCCATTGCGGGAAGAAGTCAAAGCAACCGTTGTTATCGAGAATCTCGACAATGGTCATCGTTGCGAGGAAGAAGAGCACCAGTTCGGCAGCTTTGCCGACATACTTAATAAAGATGTTTGATGCGATATATTCCTTTACAGCAATACTGTTGGCCTTTGCTCCATGCAGGAAGTCAAGGTAGCCGGTAGAGTGCTGCGCCATAACAAAATCAGTACCGAAGGACACATACAATATCCAGCCCACAGTACCAGCAAACATAGCCACTGCAGCTTTGTTCACCGAGGTACGTGGCGAAGCGGCAATCAGGATGAATGCCAGCACCATGAGTATTGCTATTACTATCTCCATCGTCAGCAGAATATATCGTTACGTTGCAAAATTACTAAAAAGTTTTCATACTGCAAAGATTTTTTGCGTTTTTCTTTCTTTTTGAAGTAAAAAACAGCAATATCAACGCAGTAGCATCACCTCCCCATCGGGGAGGACGGGTGAGGAATGAAGTAAAAAACAGAAATATCAATGCAGTAGCATCACCTCAATCTTTAGAGAGGACGGGTGGTAACTTAAGGTGGGTTCTATTAATTCCCACCGATGAAATATTTAAATTTTGGGTTAATATCGTTTTGTCATCTTTTGGCTTCTTTTCGGTTCAAACTGTCAACTCTTTCAGTCGTTATGCCCGCATAACTCCATCAAGAAGTTGCCACTTTGATCTCGAAAATAACCTCAAAATCTGCCAAAGCGAATTAATAGAACCCACCTTAAACGTTTATCGTTTGCATCTCGTTGGTGAGATATGATTTAGGGAACACCGTCTTTGCTTCAGCCAACAGCTTTCCTTCGTCCTTCTCGTAACGTGCGCTGTAATGACCGAGCAGCAGCTTCCCGACATTGGCATCCTTTGCCACCTGCGCTGCCTGACGTGCTGTGCTGTGGCAGTACTTCTCAGCGTTGGCTATCATATCGTCGGCGTATGTCGATTCATGATACAGCGTGCTGACACCATTAACTATCTTATGTAATTCTGGTAGGTAAGCTGTATCCGAGCAGTAGGCATATGAGCGTGGAGCATCGGCGGGAGTAACGAGACGTTCGTTCCTTATTATTTCGCCATCCTCGGTGGTCCAGTCCATACCAGCCTTGATGTTGTTAATCTGTGATGTCGGGATGTTGTAGAAGTCAATCATATCTCTACGGATATGCGGCAGGCCTGGTTTCTCACGGAATAGGAAGCCGGAACATGGCACACGATGCTTCAGCGGAATGCTCTCCACGGTAATACTCTTGTCTTCAAAAATCACTTTATGAGTAAGCGTGTCAACTGCATGAAACACAACGTCATACCCTAAATCATTACAGAATAGATGTATCTGCAGATTCAAGTAATCCTCCATAGCAGCAGGAGCATAGATATGTAGGGGTGCAGTACGACCAAGAAGGCCAAACGTAGAGACCATGCCGATGAGTCCGAAGCAGTGGTCACCATGGAGGTGAGATATGAATACCGCCTGTATCTTCGTGAAATTGACACGTGACTTACGCACCTGCAGTTGTGTTCCTTCTGCACAATCTATCATGAAGAACTTGCCCCTCACCTCAATGATCTGAGACGAAGGAAAATGTTGCATCGTCGGCGTTGCCGAGCCACAGCCAAGGATATGTATTTTGAAAGGTTCCATAAAAGCACCCCATCCCCCAAGGGGGAGTTGGTTAATTTCGTATACTTGCTTACATTTGTAGCTTATGAAAATATGGTCGTTAACTTGCAAGTTCAAGTTAGTAGCAAAGATATACTCCCAGATTCAACAGGCAAAGCTATTAAAAGGATTCCCCCTTTGGGGGTTAGGGGGCCTGTCTCTTATACACGAAGATTCCCTTACTGCTTTCTATCTCAAGACTGTCGGCACCAAGAGTGAGGATATCGAACGAGTCGCGCCCCATAAGGAGCTGACCGTTATGTATCTTCCACGACGTGTAAGGATTTGATTCGCTCTGTACAGTAGATATCACCTCACCGCTCTGCACTATCTCGAAGTTACGGTCAAGACTTGTCCACTTACCTTCAAGGGTTGTAAGATTAATAACCCTTTGTGCTATCGTGTCACCATTCTGTACGGACATGATGACAGCCAGGCGGTCACCATTAAGCAGTCCGCCCTTAACGGGGTCGTCATCATCGGCATCCACATCAACAAGCAGGTGCATCGTCTTACCGTCGTCAGTAACAAGTTCTACCGAGTGCATACTCGTTCCTTCACCGCATGTACCGTATAGCGTGGTGTCAGGATCAGCCTTCGCAAGACTATCGGCTTCATCCACAACAGTTTCCGTCTTCTTATTATTGTTACATGATGCGACAAAAATGAGCATCATCATGGCACATGCCAGATATAATAGCTTTTTCATAAGGTCGTAATTAAATCACAAATAAAATATTATAAATTTCTATATCTATTCTTTAATCTTTACTCTTTAATCTTTACTCATTACTCTTTAATCACTACTCTTTAATCCTTCTGCTTCTTGTTATACTCATTCCATAACCCATCCATCTCGCCGAGCGTAAGGTCGGTAAGCGGTTTACCCATCTCCTTGGCTTTCTGCTCTATATAGTTAAATCGGCGTGTGAACTTCTGGTTGGTACGTTCAAGGGCTGTGTCTGGGTTAAGATGATATAAGCGGGCGGCATTGACGGTAGCAAAGATGAAGTCACCAAGTTCGTCAAGCGAATGTTCCTTGTCGTCCTTCTCAAGTTCGGCACGTAATTCGCCTATCTCTTCATATACCTTATCCCACACCTGCAAACGCTCGTCCCAGTCAAAGCCGACATTAGCGGCTTTGTCCTGAATACGGTATGCCTTTATAAGCGACGGCAGAGCCTTGGGTACACCAGATAATACTGTCTTGTTACCATCCTTTTCTTTCTGTTTCACCTTTTCCCAGAGATCACTCACCTCATCTGGTGTTTCGGCCTTCTGCTCACCATATATGTGGGGATGGCGGAAGATGAGCTTGTCTGCTTCCTTATTACAGACATCGGCAATATCAAAGTCACCGTTCTCACGGCCTATGATACTGTAGAATATGACGTGCTCAAGAACATCACCAAGTTCCTTGCATGTTTCCTTCGGGTTATTTTCAGCTATAGCGTCACACAGTTCATATACCTCTTCGATAGTATGTGGACGCAGTGACTCGTTAGTCTGTTTCCTGTCCCAAGGACATTTCACTCGTAGATTGTCCAAGACATCAATAAGTCGGCCAAAAGCCTCAAGTTTTTCTTCTCGTGTATGCATTTTGTTAGTTTTATTCTGCAAAAGTAATAATTATTTTTATATTTATGCCGTTTTATCAGAAATTTTATGTAATTTTGCACGGAATTTTGAATACATACATTATTTATATATGGAATTAGCAAAGAATTACGACCCAAAAGAGGTCGAAGCAAAATGGTATCAGTACTGGACTGATCACAAACTCTTTTCAAGTAAGCCAGATGGCCGTGAGCCATACACAATAGTCATCCCACCGCCAAATGTGACGGGTGTGCTGCATATGGGACACATGCTGAACAACACCATTCAGGACATCCTTATCCGTAAGGCTCGTCTTGACGGCAAGAACGCTTGCTGGGTGCCGGGCACCGACCATGCTTCTATTGCTACAGAGGCAAAGGTTGTAAACAAACTTGCTCAGCAGGGCATCAAGAAGCGCGACCTCACCCGTGAGGAGTTCCTGCGCCATGCATGGGATTGGACAGAGGAGCACGGAGGCATCATCCTCAAGCAGCTACGCACACTGGGTGCCAGTTGTGACTGGGACCGTACTGCATTCACCATGGACGAGAAACGTTCTGAGTCTGTACTCAAGGTGTTCGTTGACCTCTATGAGAAAGGCTACATCTACCGTGGCCTGCGCATGGTAAACTGGGATCCGAAGGCACAGACGGTGCTTTCTACCGAGGAGGTTATCTACCGAGAGGAGAAATCAAAGCTCTATCATCTGAAGTACTATGTTGCAGATGCTGATGTGAACCCTATTCAGACGACAGGCGAAGAAGGCGAGGTTGTACACAAGGACGAGAAAGGTTATTTCGCTGTTGTTGCTACAACACGTCCTGAGACAATCATGGGCGATACAGCCATGTGTATCAATCCTAAGGATCCAAAGAACCATTGGCTCCGCGGTCATAAGGTCGTTGTGCCATTGGTAGGTCGTGTAATACCTGTCATCGAGGACCGCTACGTTGAGATAGAGTTCGGTACCGGCTGTCTGAAAGTTACTCCTGCACATGACGTCAACGACTACGCACTCGGCAAGGCCCACAACCTTGAGACCATCGACATATTCAATCCTGACGGTACTATCTCCGAGGCAGCTGGCATGTATGTAGGCCAGGACCGTATGGATGTCCGCAAGCAGATAGCCATCGACCTTGAGGCAGCAGGTCTCATGGATCATATTGAGGACTATGACAATAAGGTTGGCTACTCTGAGCGCAACCAGGACACAGCCGTCGAGCCACGCCTCTGCAAGCAGTGGTTCCTCTCTATGCAGCACATGGCAGACATTGCTCTGCCCCCTGTCCTTGAGGGTAAGCTGAAGTTCTACCCTACAAAGTACGTCACGACCTACAAGAACTGGCTTGAGAACATACAGGATTGGTGTATATCCCGTCAGCTGTGGTGGGGCCATCGCATTCCGGCTTACTTCGTGTCATGCGACCAGTCGCAAGACACTGAAGAGGAGCGATTTGTCGTTGCACTAACTCCTGAGGATGCCCTCGCAAAGGCAAAGGCCAAGTACGGTGAGCAGATAACAGCTGATATGCTTACACGCGATGAGGATGCGCTTGACACTTGGTTCTCATCATGGCTATGGCCTATCTCCCTCTTCGACGGCATCAACAACCCAGGCAACGAGGAGATAAAGTACTACTACCCTACCTCTGACCTCGTAACAGGTCCGGACATCATCTTCTTCTGGGTTGCACGTATGATTATGGCAGGTTGCGAATACCAGCACGAGATACCATTCAAGAATGTTTACTTTACAGGTATCGTACGTGACAAACTGGGCCGTAAGATGTCAAAGTCACTCGGAAACTCACCTGACCCATTGGAACTCATCGCCGAATATGGTGCAGATGGCGTACGTATGGGTATGATGCTTGCCGCTCCTGCAGGTAATGACATCCTCTATGATGATGCTCTCTGCGCACAGGGCAAGAGCTTCTGCAACAAGATGTGGAATGCCTTCCGTCTTATCAAGGGATGGGAGACAAAGGATGCCGAGGCTTCTGACGAGAACAAGAAGACCATTGCATGGATGAAGGCAATGGTAAAGAAGGTTTACGCAGAGATAAACGACGACTACTCAAAGTATCGCCTCAACGAAGCACTTATGGCAGCCTTCAAGCTCTTCACCGATGAGTTCTCGGGCTGGTACCTTGAGATGATAAAGCCTGACTACGACCGCGAGCGTAACTGCTCTATGCCTATCGACCGCGAGACATACGACGCAACACTCGAGATATTCGACCAGCTGCTGCACATCATCCATCCGTTCATGCCGTTCATCACAGAGGAACTCTGGCAGCACATCATCGACCGTAAGGACGGTGAATCGCTGATGGTAAGCGTCTTCAAGCTCTCTGAGCCAACAGCAGAGGAGAAGCAGTTGCTCGGACAGTATGAGGACATGAAGCAGATTATCTCCGGTGTTCGTGGCATACGTCAGACAAAGAACATCTCACCACGCGAGCCACTCGCTCTTGAGACTCCTGTTGCCGATGAGATAACATCCATCACAGCCTACAACACCATCATACGTAAGATGGCATGTCTATCGGACATCAACGCTGTCGAAAAGAAGAGCGAAGGCACGATGACATTCATGCTCGGCACACGCGAATACGCTGTTCCTATGGGATCACTCATCGACGCTACCGCCGAGATACAAAAGGCAGAGGCAGAGATAAAGCGTCTTGAAGGCTTCAAGATGGGCATCGAGAAGAAACTCTCTAACGAACGTTTCGTAAACAATGCACCTGAGAAGGTCGTTGCACTTGAGCGCAAGAAGCTTGCTGACTCTGAAGAGAAGATAGCAGCTCTGAAGGAGACAATTGCATCACTTAGCAAAATGTAAGTATAAGCAAGAAACGCCCTCTTACTTACAATTCGTAAGTTTTTGGGCCATTTTACTTACAGTTTTTGTTAAGAAATGTTAGAAAACCAATTGGTAGCATCTTAGGCCGCAAGAGGTATTGAATGACCCCCTCATTCAATACCAATGAGGCGGTCATTCAATACACTTACAATCCTTAACTGCTACCAGTTGGAATTAGCATCTTATTTGCTACTACAAAGACCGACAAGTACGGAAAGCGTAATAAGCTATTTCACGATTACAATAAAGATATAACATGCAAAAGCTTTTATCAAAAATCACCATCATGGTTCTGCTCTGCGGAATAATGGTTTCATGTAGCAAGGGAGACGACTCTGAATCGTCACCATTTCCTTCTAATCCTGACGAGACAATAATTGTCTTCATGCCATATAGTAAAATACAGCAAACAGCAACTGACATCACAGAGATGAAGACATCCATAAAGACTCGTGGTGGTTTGGGCAACAAGCGTCTCGTTGTGTGTAAAGCCAGCGGCGAAAATGCTTCCGACCTCTATGAGATATACTTCAAGGACGGTGCATGTCGCGACAGCGCGATATCCAAAGGTATGACCCTCCAGTTTGTAAGCACCAACCAGACACAAGTTACCGCAGACATTCAGACTGTACTTCAGAAAATAAAGACATGGGCACCGTCAAAGAGTTACTCAATGATCGTTGGATGTCACGGCTCAGCATGGGTACCGGCAGGCACTTTACTTACCGACTTTGAACCCACTTCATCAGCAAAGCAGGCAACATCAACAAAGCGCAGAGCTTTCGGCACCGCCAGCAAAGAGTACCAGATTGACAACATCTCACTTGCTACAGCCTTGCAGAATGAGAACATGCACCTGAATTTCCTGATGTTCGATGCTTGCTACATGGCAAACATCGAGACAATATATGAATACCACAACGTTTGTGATTATTTCATAGGTTCATGTACCGAAATTCTCTCTGACGGAATGCCATATGGAACAGTATTTGCCAAATTGCTCGACCATGACTACGAAGGTGTAGTGGATGAATACTATAGCGCCTACAAATCAACATACGGAACGCTCTGTTACATTGACTGCAAGTATGTTGACGATATGGCCGCTATCGTTAAGGATATCACAGCGAACAGTTACAAAAGCGATGCTGACGTATCGCAGGTACAGAGCTTGGAATTACTCACCCAGCATCTATTCTTTGACATGCAGCACTTCATGGACACCTTCTGTTCAGATGCCACAAAGCTGGCTACATTCACAGCAAAGATGAAGCAACTTGTGCCATACGCTCGTACTACGGAAAAATTCTTCACATCTATCCCATCATACAAAGCTTATCCAGTTATGAGCCATTATTGCGGCATTTCAACATCACAGCCTACAGTAAACACTAAGGGCAAGGAGTTACTGCCAAAGACCGGATGGTGGATTGCAACACACTAAGAACAGTTACAAGGTACAAGTTACTAACAAGACTCTAATACCCAAACTATCGTAGTACGCAAGCAGGCTACTGAAACTAAGTAATTGTAAATGTAGGATTGAAATCTCAAGTTTTTTATACAGTAAAGAAGTATAAAGTATACTTAATACTTCCATACTTGACAATACTTTTTCAATCGTACAATTCCAAGTAATTCGTACTTTGCACCATGTACCTATAAAACAGATGGCAGGTCTATACGTACATATACCTTTCTGCGCATCACGATGCATCTACTGCGGGTTCTACTCCACAACGGGGTTGAACCTGCAGTCTTCGTATATAGATGCTGTCATCCGCGAGTTAAAACTACGACGGGAACGACAACAGGAATGGCACTATGAGCCATGGAATACCATCTACTTCGGAGGAGGAACACCATCAACAATTCCTACACCTTATTTAAATAGGCTCATCTCAGCCATTGGTGACACATTCAGCAACAGCGATGCGGCTTCTTTGTCTGATTGCAGACAAATAGAGTGGACCATGGAATGTAATCCAGATGATATCACGCCAGCTTTCGCCACATGGCTTAACACAACTCCAATCAATCGTATAAGCATGGGCGTGCAGACGTTCAACGACGAGCGTCTTCATTGGCTTCACCGCAGACATACATCATCGCAAGCGCAGCGCGCTGTGAATATGCTACGCGAAGCAGGCATCAGGAATATCAGTCTTGACCTTATGTTCGGATTCCCGGGTCAGACACTCGCCGAATGGAACTCTGACATAGAAGCGCTGCTGGCACTCCACCCCGACCACATCTCTGCTTACAGCCTTATGTACGAAGAAGGCACCCCACTCTACCACATGCTCAAACAAGGCCGAATCAACGAGATTGACGAGGAGCTCTCACTACAGATGTACGACACACTCATTGACCGTCTGACGGCAGCAGGTTACGAGCACTACGAGATAAGCAACTTCGCACGACCTGACTTTCGGTCACGTCACAACTCCAGCTACTGGAATCAGACATCCTACCTTGGCTTAGGTGCCGCCGCACACAGCTACAACGGACGTCAACGATGGTGGAACATCAGCGATGTACGCAGATACATCAATGACATCAACTGTGGCATCCTCCCTGCCGAATATGAGGACATTGACGAGACGACACACTATAATGACATCATCACAACGGCACTGCGCACCAGCGATGGTATAGACATCACAGCCCTACCCGACCCTCAACGCTGTTATCTCCTTGAGCAAGCAGAGCCACATATACAAAAGAAGCGGCTGACACTCAATGCCAACCGCCTCTGTCTTACTCGTCAAGGCATCTTCACCAGTGATGATATAATGTCTGACTTAATACTTCTCGCACACTGATAGTTATCTGAATGAGTTATTAAGCACCAACTGGTAAATATCAAAAAACATGTTGGAACAAAACATTAGACATAAGTTCATTTATCTATTGATATTTCTTTACGTTTAAGGCGTTTTGCCTTTGGGGCTTATATACTAAGAATTCGGTATAAACGAGCATCATAAAAGCTATTTTCGTAGTCTGCATAGCAGATTTCACTGTTATCAATATCCCGCTATAACCTTGTCAAGATAGTTTACACGATTGATGATCCACTCATGCAGACGAGCTTTCTCTGTCTGTAAAGTATAGCCGATAGGCCACTGCTCGTTATCGCGTTGTGCGGCAAGAGTCATGGCGGCAGCGTACCGGTCGGTAACGTGCCATGCGTCATAGACAGCATCACGTACGGTCTCCCATCGTGAGCGGTAGTCACTGACGAACTCAGGCTGAGAGAACAAGTCAGAGAAAAATCCCGGCACTTGATACTGTGTACCACTGTGTATTGAGGGTTTTGTGCCTAACACAAGTTCCTTGTACGATGTGAAGTACTTGTGGCTATGGTACATATCACTCCAGTCAAAGTCATAGCCTCCATCAAAGTCCCACAGCGGTCCCATTGCCCACTTATTGCCTGTGGATGATGTAGCACTGGCAGATGTGTCACGATGCATGTACATAGAGCGTGGAGCATCAAGTTCAACATTATATACAAGCTCTTGTATCATGACAAAATCCATGAATGTTTGCACGTCAAGGAGCTCTTTCACACGTGAATAATTGCGTTCTTGTATTGCTTTCTCAAGCACAGCAAGTTCTGTCTTAATCGCTGTAAGGTCAGGATTGTCAGGATATTTGACACAAACAGGCATATCATAAACCTGCGACCAGAAGTTATCAGTTGCAGTCGGTGATTCTGCAGGTCCGTCATCAACATCAAGGCTTATCAGCATGCCTCCATCGTCAGAGACTTCGACACGTCCCCCACCCTGCTCAACCTGTTCCGTAAGCTGATAAAGGCCGAGATACTCACCGTTCATAGTCACTTCTACGAAACGCGAGTGATTGGTGAAAGGCATGCCAAGAATATGCCCGAGTTCAAATACGAAAGCGTTCATGAGATTTGTAGGATCACGGTAGTTGGCAAGCAGAACCCAGTCCTTATCTTTATCGAGACCAAGGATGGATGCTTTTTCTGTGAGTTTGATGCGGTATGGTTTCTTAGGATACCACAACCATGTTGAGTTTCCACGTCCGCGAATGGTGCCTGTCAGTCCGGTAGCACACCATGCTGCAGTGTCGGCATCAATGGTAATGGTACAATTTACGGCATCTTTCTTCTCCTTTGACGTAACAGCCTTCTTTCCTTCTGTATCTATTGTCATGCGTGCCACACGATAGCATGCGGCGCTGTCGATGGTCCACACATACTCTGGTGTGGGAGTCGGCTTCACTGTAGGAACAGAATCATTGCCACCGCCTTGTGGCTCGGCGACAGGGTCGCTTGATGAGCATGCGCACATGACGATGGCAATGAATGTTGTATAAAGAATATGTCTCATTAGAACTTGAACTTGAGCTTTATGGCAGCTTTGTACTGTTTTCCGCCCTTAGTATAGATAAGTGTCGGTGTCAGTGTGTATGAGTCACCGGCAGCATTCTTTTTAGGATACTGGCCGTAAGAGATTGTCAAACCAGAGAACTCAGTATATGCATAACCATCACTCCATCCGACGTTGTTGCCACTCTTATCACACCAGAACCCGTTGTTTGCCGTACTGTTGTAGCTGTACTTTCCGTTGCTCTCAAGGTTAGCCCATACGATAGTGCCCTCAGCAGGCTCAGTGCCGACAGTCTTCAGTTTGGATACTATCTCTGACGGCTGCATGACGAACGCCTGTGCCAGTTCTTGGTATCCCGTGAGGTCGATGGTACCCTGCAGATACTCGC
>R03__coassemble_754_pt1 | contig 17232 bp, 10 predicted proteins | sample R03__metabat2_low_PE_024 | metagenome-assembled genome bin R03 | reverse complement strand
CTTCTACTACGTATCTAACATCGGCTTCTCTCCTACGAGCTATGCTGACTATGGCTACAAGTTCGCAAGTGATATGACCAACACCGTATCAGGTACTTACACCACAGGTGCTTACGCTCGTAACGTACCTAACGAGGATGTAACATGGGAGACATCTGAGCAGATCAACATCGGTTTCGACGCACGCTTCCTTAACAGCCGCCTCGGTGTTAACTTCGACTGGTACAAGAAGACAACAAAGGACTGGCTCGTACAGGCTCCTCTCAACAACATCTCAGGTTATGAGGAGGCAGCATACATCAATGGTGGTGACGTTCAGAACAAGGGTATCGAGGTTGCACTCTCTTGGAACGACAAGATTGGCAGCGACTTCAACTACCACGTAAATGCTAACGTTGCTACAAATACTAACAAGGTGACACGTCTTGCCAATGCTTCAGGACGTATCAACGGTTCGACATCAGCTCTCTTCCAGAACTCATCATACGTTTCGGTTGTTGAGGTTGGTGAGCCTATCGGCTACTTCTCAGGTATGTCTTACAGCGGCATCTGGCAGAACCAGGCACAGATTGACGCAGCACGCGCTGCTGGTCAGGCTGTCCTCGATGGTGCACAGCCAGGCGACTGCATCTGGGACGACTACAACAACGATGGTGTCATCACTCTCGACGGCGACCGCCACAAGATTGGTAACCCACACCCAGACGTAACAGTAGGTATGTCTCTCGGCTTCGACTATAAGGGCTTCGACTTCGGTATAACAGGTGCCGGCGCATTCGGTCAGCAGGTTATGCAGTGCTACCGCACAGCTCTCCTCGCTAACGGATACATCAACTACACAACTGACGCATTCGACCGTTGGCACGGTGAGGGCACAAGCAACACACAGCCACGCCTCACCATCGGTTCTACAAACGACCAGTGGGTATCTACACGCTACATGCAGAATGCTGACTACTTCAAGATTCAGAACGTCACACTCGGCTACAACTTCAACAAGATATGGAAGTCATCTCCTTTCCAGCAGCTCCGTGTCTATGTTCAGGCTCAGAACCTTTACACCTTCACAGGCTACACAGGTGTTGACCCTGAGGTTGGTTCAAGCGGTGGTACCGAGTCATGGGCTTCAGGTGTTGACGTCGGTCTCTATCCTTCAGCACGCACATACATCGTAGGTGTAAGTGTTAAGTTCTAAGATATTGTAACAAAAGCAAATCATAAGAATACAATATATATATGAAAAAGATATTTTTATCGGTGTTCGCGCTTGCGGCTGCAATGTCTTTTACAGCCTGCTCAGACAGCGACCTCGACTCAAACAACTATACAGAGGCTACTACGTCGAACTACCCAGCGTCGGAGTCAGACCTCAACCGTGAGCTGGCGGCACTGTATGGTGTCATGAACCAGTATGCCAACGACCCTCTCCAGACCCCTTGGTTCATCAGCATGATTATGTCTGACGACTGTAACGGTGCTGGTGGTACAGGCGACGTTGAGAGCCATGCTATCGGTCATATCATGTCAAACAAGGATGATCTCCTTGAGACAGCATGGAAGTCAACATATGTAGGCATAGCACGTGCCAACTCAATCATCAGCGCTGCTGGCAAGCTCACTTTCAGCAATGAGGACGCTAAGAACCAGCTCCTCGGTGAGGCTTACTTCATGCGCGGTCTCTACTATCTCTGGGGAACACAGATGTGGGGCGACATACCAGCTTATTGGGAAGCCGCTGCTCCTGATCCTTGCCTCCGCCAGAGTGCTAAGGATGTTATCTATCCACACATCCTTGCTGACTTCTACTCAGCAATGAATCTTATGAAGTTCGGTGGTACAACACAGGGCGACGGCCATGCTACAAAGGGTGCCGCAGAGGGATTCCTCGCTCGTGCTTACCTCTTCTATGAGGGATTCTACAACAAGCATACCGATATACACAGTGCTACACCTGCTGCTGTTGAGCTTCCTGCACAGGATGGCATCGACGAAGGCACTACTCTCAGCAAGAGCGACGTTGTCGCTGCCCTTCAGGATTGTATCACTAACGGTGGCTACAGCCTTATCAAGGACTTCCGTCTCCTCTGGCAGTACACCAACCAGTACACCATCAAGGAGTATGATTATGTAGCTGACCTTGCAGCTTCTGGTGACACATGGGCTGGCAACGGCAATGCTGAGGAAGTATTCCAGGTACAGTTCGGTAACATGGCTTCATGGAACGGTACCATCTCAATGGGCTTCACCAACATGACATCGCTCTACTGCGGTCTCCGTTGTGATGATAACGGTGCTAGTGTCTCTAACGGTGGTGCTAACTCTGTTCCTTTCGGACAGGGCTGGGGCCAGGGCACTATCAATGCTAACCTCTGGGATGAGTGGTCAGACTCTGACCCTCGTAAGCTTGCTACAATCCTTGATGCTCCTACAGAGCTTGGCGAGGGCGTAGGCTTCGTCTTCACTACATCATGTTCTGAGGATGCCGGCTACTACAACAAGAAGTTCCTCCCTATCACAACATCTCAGTCAACATTCTCTGACAATACCGACGCATACACATGGTGGGGCGTCTATCGTAAGGAGAATACTGATGTTCCTAACAACAATGGTAATTCATTCCAGGGCGACCACTTCGCTGACGTCATGCTGATGCGCTATGCTGACGTGCTCCTTATGATGACAGAACTTTCTGGTGATGTACAGTATATGAATCAGGTACGTGCACGTGCCGGTCTGCCAAATAAAGCATCATACTCTCTCTCTGACCTTCAGGACGAGCGCCGTTGGGAGTTCGCCGGTGAGGGTCTCCGCTTCAACGACCTCCGTCGTTGGTCTGGTGAGAATGGCGGTGAGACATGTCTCGCTGCCAAGGCTCTTGAGAAGCAGAACGGCACAAAGGTCAACTACACCGGCCGCTGGACAACAATGCACCACGCTTCTTCTTCATGGGCTAAGCGCTATGCTGAGACCGACGGCTTCCTCCAGATTCCTCCACAGCAGATTCAGATTGTCAACAACGAGGATGTGCTGAAGCAGAACAAGGGCTGGGGCTCTGACTGCAATGACTGGAATATGTCAGGTACTCCTGTTTATTAATTTAACCACTAAAGACTAATCACAGATGAAAAAGATATTTTTCAGTTTAATGGCTGCAGCGGCTCTCTTCGCATCATGTAACCCGGTGTGCGATGACAAGAGTCTTGAGCTTACAAACTATACTGCCGACCAGATTAGTGACTGCATCACGCTCAAGGTATATAAGGATGCAGAATTCACACAGGAGGCTGGTGCTGCTGAGGGCAACTATGTGAAATACGTCACATCGCCTGCCACAACAGTATCTATCCTCAACTACAACTCTGACGGCTCAGAGAATGTTCTCGCTTATGGTCCTACAGGCTCCTTCAAGCTCGCTCCTAAGCGTGGCTCAAGCACAGACCAGGTAGTCACTGTCCGTGTCGTAAACACCGACAACACTATCGTTGACACGCAGAAGACTGTCAGCGTTTGGGTTAAGAGTGACCTCGATCCAGAACTCAAGCTTCTCCTCGGTGAGGCCGGCAAGAAGAAGTGGGGCTGGGCCGAAGATGGCTATGAGGTATGGGGCAACGCCGGTAACTCTGGTAACGGTGCTGGCTTCTCTGCCTATAATGTTGATGGCAAGTGGTGGGGCGTCACAGAGTCTGCCGAGCTTGCTAATTCACAGATGGGTCATGCAGAAGGTGACGAGTCACTTGGTGCACTCGATGCTCAGACAGGTTCATACATGCTCTTCGATGAGGATGGCAACATCAACTCTTATACAGCTGATGGCACACCAATCCGCTCATCATCATACACACTCTCTGACTATGATCCTTCACGTGCTTCAGGATGGCAGATTGCCACTCTTGAGACAAAGAAGCCTGCTGTCCTCTTCCCATACTCTATCAACGAGCACGGTACTCAGGTGAATAAGTTTGATGTTATGTACCTCGATGCTAACCACATGACTCTGGTTTATACAAAGGGTAATGGAGCTGGCTCATGGGGCGAGATAACATTCTGGCGCTTTAAGAACCTCTCTGCAAGTTCTGATGCTCTTGAGGATGCTGAGAAGTGGTACTGGGCTAACGACGGCTATGAGTGCTGGGGTAATGCCGGTAACTCTGGCGGCGGTTCAAGCTACACATGGAACAACATCGATGGTAAGTGGTGGGGCGTAACTACTGCTGCCGACCTCACAGGACAGCTGCAGCATGCCGGTGGCGTTGACTACGGTGATGCTGACGACAATGCTTACATGATCTTCAAGGACGGTAAGGTAACATCATACACATCAGGCGGTGCTGAGATCCGCAGCGGCAGCTACGAGCTCGACGTTTACAGCGACGGTCGCAACAACGGCTGGGAGCTTGGTAAGCTGAAGACCTCTGCTCCTGCTCTCCTCTTCCCTTGGTCTATCAACGAGGGTGGCGTAGGTGTCACAGAGTTCGACCTTATGTACTATGACGGTGGCTTCATGTCTCTTGTTTATACAAAGGGCAACGGTGCCGGCTCATGGGGTGAGATCACTTACTGGCGCTTCTCTAACAAGCACTAATCTCCCGCACGTAGCACATACACACTATATAATACATTCCCCGCTTGCCGCAAGGCAGGCGGGGAATTGTTTTTCCCCATAATCATCACTTTTACAACTAAAAACTTGCACACCTCAATTATTCTTCGTACTTTTGTGCCCGAAAGATGATTAACATAGCTTAAGTGCATAAAAAGAAAAGATAATGAACACAATAACGTTACAGATAGACAATCCAGCAATATTGCCAAGTCTGCGCAAGGTGCTTGCAGCAATCGAGGGCGTTGCCATCCTACCACAGAAACGTCAATCTTCTGTCGCTGTAGATACGCCCAATGCAACAACCGTCAAAGCAATAAAGGACGTTCGCAATGGCAAGACATTTAAGGCTTCGTCGGTTGATGACCTGCTAACCCAATGCCTCAGTTAGTTATGTGGAACTTAGAATATTCGGGACAATTCAAGAAAGACCTCAAGCGAATGGTGAAGCGAGGTGGTGATGTCGGGCTAATGCGCACTGCACTAAACTTTCTCGCTTAAGATGGACAAGTCCCTCAATCATACAATCCACACATATTGCATGGCAAATGGGATGGAGTGTGGGAATGCCATATCTCGCCCGATTGGCTTCTTCTTTATGATATCAACGAAAGCATAAGCATAATCCGGCTTGTCAGAACCGGAACACATGCAGACATGTTTAAGAAGTAGCATATTCCCCGCCTGCCTTGCGGCAAGTGGGGAATTATTTTTATTACTCTTATCAAAAAATCAACATATATTTGCCTGTTCCAAAGAAAATTGCTAACTTTGCATCCTGATTGGAAAAATTATGCAGCCAGAACATAATGCTGCGAGAACATAATTATTATGAAACATACATTTATCTCAATATTAGCATGTGCCGCTTTGCTATGCTCATGTAGCAACGGCACCACCGGTGGCAAGTTTACCATTACAGGCACCGTGGCTGACAACTCATGCGACGGAGCACAGATATTCCTCGTGCCGCTGACAGAGCCAGCAACACACGAGACGGTTGACTCAGTTGTCATCAAGGACGGCAAGTTCACGTTCGAGGGAACAAAGACACGCGTAGCCTCACTTCGCCTGCAGATGCCGCAGCGCATGAAGTTTCAGGAACTCCTGGTATATACTGAGCCTGGCAGTATAAAAGCCTTCGTGGCACCTGTCGGCAGTGTCTCCGGCACTCGTAACAACGACCTGCTTCAGCAATGGAAGACTGTCATGGAAGGCTGCGTCTCAGCACGTCGTGCCATCCTTGACGGCACCCGCACCATCGACAGTCCTGGTGTGCGTCCTAAGATAGACTCGCTGACACATATCATTGGCGATGCCACGTACAAGCTCGTCAAGGAGTCAGGCGTCAATCCATTCTCACGCTTCTTCTACATGAGCAACCGCCATACCCTCAGCGATCAGCAGAAGAAAGACCTTCAGGTCATGGAGGATGACTACCAGCACTATATGGACAGCATACGCACAGCTGCGGCAGCACGTAATGCAGAGAATAAGTAGCACATTGCCTGAATTTACTAACATATAAATGACAAACAAGGAAAGATACATACCTGCAGCCATGACGTTGGTGTTTGCCGTCGTCGTGTGGTGTTTCTGGTCACTAAAGTACCCCTATGCCCTTGCGTTTCAGGAGCAGCTACAGCTGTTCCTCTTCGACAAGGAGTTCCTCATGGAACGCATCACGATGCCGGCGGGCATAGCACGCTATGTCGCAGAATTCATTGTGCAGTTCTATAACAGAGTGCTGGTGGGCGGTGCTCTGATAGCGCTGCTCTATGCTGCGCTGCAGCTTTCGACATGGCAGCTGGCACGTCGTGCATGCTCTTCACGTCTTACAGCATACATCCTGTCATTCATCCCCGTCTGGCAGCTATGGTTCTATATGGGCGACGAGCAAGTCAAGTTGACATTTGCTGTTGCCCTGTTGTTTGCTTCCGTTGCCATGATGTGCTGCCCGCAGAAGACAAAGCGTGTAGCCATGGCAGCTTATATCGCCGTTGTGACACCGTTGCTGACATGGTGTGCCGGACCAACAGTCCTTGTCTTTGCGCTTTATGTAACGCTCCGTGACAACGTTCGCAAGCCGTATTCATGGATTAGCCTCCTTGCCATCATATATGCCATATTCTGTCTCCTTGCCAGTGGCAGGATGACAGCCGTCCCTATGGAACGAATGTTCTATGGCATACACTACAGCCTCGTTGTCAATCAGATGCCGTGGATGCAATACACCGTCATGTTGCTTTTTGCCGTCGTACCAGTCCTGCTGACTTTCATACCAAAGGCAAAAGCACTGAAGAACGATGTCATTGCTGCCGCAGGAATTGCAATAGCCTGTGTCGTAGCGTCGTTTGTCATCTTCCCACACAGCTACCGCGCTGCCGACTACGAGGTTATGAAATACGACGCTATGGTACGTGCGCAGAAGTGGGATGACATCATCGCTACAGCCGAGAAGACGTCGCCGCATACACCACTGACGGTAGCTACACTCAATCTCGCACTCGCTGTAAAAGGTCAGCTTAACGAACGTGCCAACCAGTTCTACCAGAATGGATGGCAAGGCGCCTTCCCACAGTTCAACAAAGACTATGAAGTGTCGTTCATGACAGCCGAGATATACTTCTATCTGGGACTTGTCAATTCTGCCCAGCGCCTTGACTTTGAGGCCATGGAGGCACTTCCGGACAATGCCAAGAGTGCCCGCGGTGTGAAGCGTCTTGCCGAGACAAACATCATCAATGGCCAGTATGCTGTGGCGCGTAAGTATCTCATGCTCCTTCAGAAGACCATGTTCTACCGCGGATGGGCCACACGCACTATGTCGCTCCTTGACAATCCTAAGGCTGTCGCTGCTCATCAGCTCTACGGCCGTCTTCAGGAGCTGCATCTGCAGAAGGACTTTATGTTCAGCGACAGTGAGATAGACAAGATCATGGGACAGCTGCTGATGGCTAACAAAGACAACACTCTTGCCATGCAGTACCTTCTCTTCCTGCCACAGCTTGAGGGCAACAAGCAGAAGTATGCCATGTACAGCAATTTCCTCCGTGGTCTTTATGATAAGAAATAAATGTAACTTGTACGATAGAAACACAAATTGTCAAAATAGTAAGGAAGTACAAAGTAAAATCTTTCAAGTAAGGAAGTATTAAGTATAGAAATGAAACGTAAAGAGTGAGATGTGCATTGTCAGCTTATATAAAGATCTTCAAGGTTCTTACTTGTAATCTTCTCGCTTCTATACTTAGTGCTTCCATACTTGATAATCTTTCATTTGTACAGTTCCGATAAATACCGTCCTTGTGATGCAGATAATGAAGACTAAATCTATGAAATATAAAAGCATATACATACACCTGTCGGCACTGTTGCTCTTCTTCCTTGCAACATGGGCTTTCTGGGCTTTGGCCTATCCTGCCCACCTCCATTTTATGGAGCAGCTACAGTGCTTTGAGTTTACAGCAGATTATTTCCGTGATGTCGTGGTGAAGCCTGCCGGTGTCGCAGAATATCTTTCGCGCTTCATAGTGCAGTTCTTCTACAACAATGTTGCGGGAGCTGCTGTCATGGCTGCCCTGCTGACGCTCATCTTCCATGCCACCTGGCTGCTGTATCGTGAACAGAAAGCTGCCGGCAATAGTAATGCTGCCGGCAAGAGAACGCAGTGGATATCAGGTGTCGTGCGCCTGTCGTTGTCGCTTGTGCCGCCATTGCTTTGCATGGCCTTCCTTGTCAGTGTCGATGCCAAGCCAACCATGCCGGTGGCACTCGCCTTGTCGCTCTATGCTGTATGGCTGACTGAGCGCCTGCCTGTCCGCCACCGTATTGTTGCCGGTGTCGTGCTTAGTGTCATCCTCGCATTCGCCGTCGGCAGTGTCTTTGTGGTGTATATGCTGCTCGTCTTCATACGTCTGCCGTTCACACAGAACGATGATATCCATCTCTTCGGCATACGCAGTAAGTGGGGTGGCCGGTGTCTGCTGTGGCTTATGGCCCTCATGCTCTATGTCGTTATCATCCTTCTGCTCTTCAGATTCTATCCATACCCTAAGGACGTTCTTGTCAGCGGAGCCTACTACAACCGCTTCATAACCATGCCTGCCGAGTTCAACGTGTCAACATGGCTGTGGACAGTGGCAGTTGGATGTCTTATGATGTCTGTCCGCCCGAAGGCTTACATGCTTGTCGCACCACTGGCTGTCATACCATGCTTGTACTTCATTCATAAGCAGTACATCCCTGATGAGGAGAGCATGCTCGACAATCTGTCTATGACACACAACGCACAATGGGACGATATAATAGCAAAATACCATGATGGCCGTGTGCCAGCATCAAGCTATGAGCAGGCATGCTATAACCTCGCACTGGCTATGAAGGGACAGCTGGCCGACAGATATTTTACAATGCACCAATATGGCGTTGATGGTTTGCTGCCTGTCTATCAGATGGAATACATGACACCGCTATTCGCTGCCGATGCTTACTATGAGATGGGAATGGTCAACACGGCACAGCGCTTCTACTACGAGTCTATGGAGTCTATCGCTGACCATCAGAAGAGTGCGTGGCTGCTGAAGCGTCTCACCATGACAGCCCTTGCCAATGGTCGCGTCAACCTTGCACGCAGCTACGTTCACAAGCTCAAGAACACCCTATATTACCGTTATTGGGCAGAGCAGATACAGAAGTATGTTGACCATCCGGAACTTATGGACGAGAATGCAGAGCTACACCGTCTCCGCACTGAGCGCACACAGCAGGAGTCGTTCTTTGATGATGAGAACCCACCGTCGTTCATTGCTGAGATGCTCAATGGCAATCCTGTCAATGAAGTAGCATGGCAGTATCTCTTTACCATGCTTATGGTAGAGGGACGTCTTGACGAGCTTATGCAGACGGCAGCGTTCTACACCAATCACTTCCAGGGTAAGATGTTGCCGATACATGTTCAGGAGGCTCTGCTCTACCATTGGGTGACAAAGACCGGAGGGCTGAACGGATTCCCGTGGAAAGTGTTGCCGGAGGTGGGACAACGCTTCATGCAGTTTGCCAAGGCAGCCCATCAGAGCCGTGACATAGCTGAGCCTATTGTGCGACGTGACTATGGCGATACCTTCTGGTGCTATGCTGTCTTCAAGGCCCAGCAGCCGCAACAGGCCAAGCATACCGATGGCAATACCGGTGCCAGCCAGCTGCAACCAGGCCGAGAGTAATATAAACATCCACCTAAAATGACATCCAAAACAATGAAACATACATGCTTCGCGCTTCTGTCTGTGTTGACAGTCATGCTCTCCGCATGCTCCGTCTCTGTTGACACCCCTCAGCAGATGAACCGTCTGCCGGAGATATATCCTGACTATACAGGTGTCACCATACCCGTAAACATCGCTCCGATGAACTTTGCCATGGCAAGTGATGCCTATGATATGACAAGCGTTATCTTCAAGGCAAAGGATGGTACGGAGTATGAGGCAAAGGGAGACAACGCCATTGACATTGACGACGACGACTGGCAGGAGCTGTTGACAAAGTCTCAGGGTGACTCTCTCATGGTTACCGTGCGTGCTCATCATACCGGCAATGGCAGTGATGGCGGCAACACAGAGAGATGGGAGGAGTTCAACACCTTCGCTATGTACGTCATGCCCGACAGCATTGACTACAGCATCATCTACCGACTGATAGCCCCAGGTTATCAGACATACAGCAAGATGGGTGTCTATCAGCGCGAGCTAAGCTCATTTGATGAGGACGCCAACTTCCGTAATACAGAAATCAGCAATGCCTGTGTCAACTGTCACACCACATGTAAGGGCGACCCAAACACGCAGAGCCTGCACATCCGCGGTAAGAAAGGCGGCACGGTTATCGTACGCAACGGCACGATGACAACCTACAGCACGAAGATTCCCGATGTCACCGTCGGCTCGGCTGTCTATCCTTACTGGCATCCGTCGGCTAACTACATAGCCTATTCGACAAACAACATACACCAGAGCTTCTATACTACGCCGACAGACCTCATGGACACTTACGACATCGACTCTGATGTCTATGTCTATGACATTGAGAAGAATGAGATAAGCCGCAGTGAGGCGCTCATGGATACGGCATACTTCGAGACAAACCCAGCCTTCTCTCCTGACGGCAAGACGCTATACTTCTGCCGTGCCAGCCGCAAGGAGTTGCCGGCCGAGGTGAAGGATGTTCATTACGACCTCGTTAAGGTTAGCTTCGATCCGCAGACAGGCGCCATCGGCACAAAGGTTGACACTGTCATCTGTGCTTCTAAGGACAGCATGTCTGTCTCTATGCCACGTCCCAGCAATGATGGACGATACATCATCTATTGCAAGGACCGCTTCGGCGGTATTCCTGTCACCCACCACGAGTCAGACCTATGGATTCTTGACCTCAAGACGGGCATATCGCGCTGTATGACAGAGGTGAACAGCCCCGACTACGCTGATGCTTTCCACAATTGGAGTAGCAACGACAGGTGGATGGTGTTCGGTTCTCGACGTGAGGATGGCACGCATACCCGTCCGTTCTTCTGCTATGTTGACAAGAACGGCATGGGCCGCAAGCCGTTCCTCTTGCCGCAGAAGGATCCTAAGAACTATTATGCTGAGCTTATGCTGTCATACAACTGTCTCGAGTTCGTAAAGGGTCCGTGCAACTTCGATGCCAAAGAGGCTGCCTCGAAGCTTGTCAACGATGAGAATGTTCAGTTTAAGTAATATGATAAGGTACAAGGTATGAGGTACGAGGTATAAGGTACGAGGTACGAGGAAGTATAAAGAAAACGGAAAAGAATAATGAAGAAATATCTATACATACTGGCTGCAGTGCTGCTTGCATCGTCGTGCACCGACCGCGTACATGATGCCGTGCAGGTCAATGAACTGCCTGCTATCTATCCTGACTATGTCGGAGTCACCATTCCCGCTGACATAGCACCTATGGACTATGACATCATTGACGGCAAAGGCGTGCTCGATGCCTCTGTCGAGTGTGTTGACGTCACCGTCAAGGGAAGCAAAGGAGGTGAGATACACAGCACCGGTGACTTTATGGATCTTGACATCGACGAGTGGCACGCGCTGACACAGCAGAACAAAGGCGGTAAGCTGACGTTCACGACATGTGTCAAACGTGACGGCAAGTGGACGCAGTACAAGCCGTTCACCATGTCGGTCAGCACCACGCCTCTCGACGAGTGGGGACTGACGTACCGTCGTGTCGCCCCGGGATATGAGGTGTATAGCCATATGGGACTCTACCAGCGTGACCTCTCGACGTTCGATGAATACGAGGTGATAGACAACAACCGCGTGCCAGGAGCATGTGTCAACTGCCATACCAGCAACCGTACCAACCCAAAGGAGTTTCTCTTCCACGTGCGTGGCGACAACGGTGCTACGGCCATTCAGAAGGACGGCGTGATGGAGATGCTTAATACCAAGACCGACTCCACACTTGGTCTCTGTGTCTATCCTTACTGGCATCCTGACGGACGCTATGTCGTCTTCTCGACAAACACCACACGTCAGGAGTATCATGTCGTCAGTGACAAACGCATAGAGGTATTCGACCACAAGAGCGACCTGCAGGTGTATGACACCGAGAAGCACCAGCTCATACTGTCGCCATTAGTTAAAGACACGATGTACAACGAGTCTTTCCCGGCGTTCTCTGCTGACGGCAAGACGATATACTTCTGCCGTACCGTGCTGCGCGAGTATCCTCGCGACACAGAGATAGTGCGTTACAACCTCTGCTCAATAGCTTTCGATGCCGCAAAGGGAACCTATGGCGACAGCATACAAACCATAATAAATGCCGAGGCCGACAGCATGAGCATCTCTATTCCTAAGCCCTCGTATGACGGACGCTACATCATGTACACGCTTGCCAAATACGGCACATTCCCTATCTGGCACCGTGAGGCTGACCTCTGGCTGCTTGACCTGCGCACCGGCGACCGCCATCCGCTGAAGGATGCTAACAGCCCTGATACAGAGAGTTATCACAACTGGAGCGCCAACAGCCATTGGTTTGTTTTCTCTTCACGGCGTGATGACGGGCTATACACACGTCTCTACATCTCGTCTGTTGATGACAAAGGCAATGCCACCAAGCCGTTCATGGTGCCGCAGCGTAACCCACGGCATTTCTACGACCGCCTGATGTACAGCTATAATGTCCCTGACTTCACGTCTGTGAAGGTTGATGTCGATTCACGTGCCATAGCCCATGATATCGTTTCGCCAAAGCGGACGGGCATCTCCGTAAGGAAGTAAAGGACGCTATATTAACTCTAACGTATTGATGTCTTGCCATCTTTTCGGCGAGAATTCTTCCAAAGAAAATTCATAAACCCTCCTTAATACAGCAAAAGGCTGCTTCTTACATCGTAAGAGGTAGCCTTTTGTCGTATCAAAAGTATCGGGTGGTGCTGTAAAGACTGAGTAATTACACGGTAAAGACTCAGCAATTATGTTGTAAAGACTGAGTAATTACATTTTGATTAATCAGTCTTTACGTTGCTGGATGGTGCTTCTGACACTACAATGGGTATTTTCCTGCACCGTCATTCGGTGCTTTTGGAGTCCCGATATCCTACAATCAATCGGGAAGGACACAAGCAGGGAGCGCCCGCTTCACATCTCATTTCATCGGTGGGAATTAACAGAACCCACCTTAATTTATTAACTAAACTTTCCCACAGTCTAAGTCTCGCTAACTCTTTTATTATCAAGAATTAAAGAATTCAAGAAGCTTATTCGTTGAATTGTCAAGAAGATTTAGAAGCTTGAAATAAAATCTCAAAATGAGATTTTATTTCCTTCTAACCTTTCTTATTCATTCCAATCTGGCTTCTTTAATTCTATAATTCTTGACAAAAACAAAGGTGGGAAAGTTTAGTTATTAATCTCTTAATGCCTTTTCAACATCGTGCGTGCTGAACGGCAATGGGCCGCGGCCCTGCTCCGGAGCATTGAATGATTTCAGCGTGTTGTCGTAGAAGGACGGTTCAGCCTGTGGCAGCACAAAAGGCTTAGTGCAGCGTCCGTCCTTGCTGATGTGTGTGTAGTACGGCTTGCCGTATAACCCGTCGTCACGCTTTGACGCAAAGACGAGCCATCGTGAGTTGCTGCTCCATGAATGGTAAGTGTCAGAGTATCCGCTGTTTACGATGCTGCAGTTTACCTGCTGCATTGTGCGCAGGTCTATCATGGAAAGGTCAGCCTCACGGTGCCAGATAGGGAATGTGCCATAGTCGGCAACGGTGAAGACGAGATACCGTCCGTCAGGCGAGATGCGTGGATGACAGACACTCTTACCCTCAATGCGCGCATTGTATATGGTGTCAACCTTAGTACCTATGGTGCCTTCATTCTCGTTGAAGGCTATTCGGCACAGGCTGTATCGCTGACTCTTGAGAGCCCCGAGCGAGTCAATGCGGGTGGCGGTGCAGTAGTATATATACTTCCCGTCGGGCGAGAAGGTAGGGAAAGTCTCCATCTGCATGGTGTCAGCCAGCAGCGGGCTGTCGATGAACTTCTCGGTTGTAATGTCGGCAACATACACGTCGCTCTTCTTGTCGAACACCTCCAGACGCTTTGATGCCGCAGAATGGAATGCCGGTATGATTACGTTTGTAGAGAATACAACGTATCTTCGTGACGGTGAGAAGCCGAAATAGACACTGCCGCTGACCATGTCCGACCGTTTCAGTGTCAGCTTGCTCAGCTTCCCGTTGTTGTTCAGTATGGCTCCACCGCCTTCGCCACGGACGTAGAACATCGACATCTGCGGGTCCTGCTGGGCATAGGTGTGGCAGTTCATGCATTTGTTACCCACGACGTTATGGTCGCAGAAGTTACGCACGTCGAACGTTTCCACACAACGCTCCTGCAGCACAAGGTTGTTGAAGACCTCATAGTCAGGCTCTATGAGACGGTATGTGAGGTAAGGATCGACCTTGTCGGGAGATACCGTCCATGTGAAAGACTTGTACTCTTTCCACTGCCCGCTGCTGTCTCTCGCATCGACGCGTACGTCTATTGTCTTGCCAGTATTCTCTTTAAGCAATTCTCTCCACTCGTCAGAATCGAACGTCACCTCGCTGCCACGGCCCGAATACATCTCCTTGCCGTTAGCATAGACACACACAGCCTCGGCATCGTTGCGCAGCATGAAGTTAAGCGGAGCGATATTAACAGGCACGGTGATGTCTGTGTAATCAGGGTACATGGGCACTGCTTCGCTGGTTTTCTGCACGTCAACAGGCGATGTAGAGCATGATGCGAAGAACATCGAAGAGAGTGCGAAGAGAGCGGATAGCAATGCACAATTCTTAATGCATAATTCATAATGCACAAGTCTTAATGCATAATTTATAATGCATAATGCATAATTGGTAGTATGGCGTCTGAGTGTCATTGTTCTTTTGCTGAGTTATATATTTGCTGGAATATAGGGCGTGGTGACGGTCCGTACTTCTCAAAGTCATGTATGAAGACCTCTCGCTGACGTGCCAGCATGTCGCTGCAGAGCAGATAGTCAAGTGCCACGCTGTTCTTAGGGTTGGAGTCGAGAAGCTGTGTCATTATCGTGTAGCAGTCGTCGCCGATGCGTATGTTGTCGGTGGTGTTGATATACTGTTGCTTGCGCTCCAGCTCACCCTTTACCGCAGGCGTCTGTGTCCCAGGAGTGCGGTCCTTGGCCCATTGCCTGTAAACAAGAGTCTTCTGTAGCAGACGCAGGTACTTCATGGCAGCCACCGTGTCTCCGCTTATGAGGTTAGCCTCGGCAAGGCGTTTAACCATGCGTACGTTACGTCCGTTTGGCGAGAATGTGTTTGCAAGCAGTGCGGCACGTTCGGTGTATGTCATGTCGCCGAGGAGATAGTACAGCTCGTTGATCATCTTCGTCTGGTAAAGTGGTGTCTTGTCGTCAATCTTCAGGAACGTACCGAGGAATGGATTCTTCATCTCCGGCAGCCTGTCGGCAAGCATGCCAAGCTGCTCGAGACTAAGACAGTAGAAGAACGACATCTCCGGAGTTGGCTCTCCTGTTTCCTGCTCGTACATCTCCTTCACCTTGCTGTATCTGCCAAAATAATAAGTGTTGTCATACTTGAGATTGCGCTCTGCTGCCATCTCAGCGTCATAGTTCACCCACTTGCCAAGGCCAGGATATGTCAGCACATCATCAATGGTGAGGTTGTAGTAGGATGGGGCAAAAGGAATGATGACACACGAAAGTGGAATGAAGCTTATGGCCACGAGAACGCCAGAGGCCCACTGTGGCAATCCATATTCCTTGCAGAGCCCCGGTATGCGGATTATCATCAACACGAAGAAGAACCAGAATCCATATCCGAAAAGCTGGAACGTGAGGAGCGACCATAACAAGACAGCGACAACGATGATGGTGATGACAAGGACATGCTTACGGGAGTAGGCGTGCTGAGACGTGCCCGCAGGAGCCTGCTTGCGTGGTAATGCGCAGATGGCAATATCCATGAGCCAGAACATAGCGCAGCCACCTGCGATGGCGATGATGCTGCTGAGGCGATAATCCTCATACAGCGACAGGCGTGCACAGATGGTCATGGCTATGATGGCAATGCAGAATGCAGCCCAACTTGCCACTCTCTCGTTGCTCTTTGGTACTAAAGCCTTGACAGAACGGTACATCACGTCACCCATCAAGAGTAGTGATAGGGTGAGGATGGCAGCTCCCGCGTACATGTAATAATAGAATTGTGTAAGGAAATCGCCTACGAGACATGCCATGGCTGCCGGCTTCTGCAGGTACGAGCCGATGTATTCTCCGGAGAGCAGGAATAGTTGATTCTGCTCTTCATAGAAGAAATGATACTGATATTTCAGCTGAAAGAAAGCGTAGCATGCTACTCCCCACAGTATGAGGAGCACCATCTGCGTGAGGCGTAATGCCGTGATATGTGGATGATGAATGTGTTTCACTTTTATCTGGTGTGTAAAGTTTGATATATTAGGCAGAATGAAGATGGGTCCTGTTGGTTCCCGTCGTAGATGTTGCTTGTTGTTAATGGTGGGAATAACAGTGGGTTCTGTTGATTCCTGTCGTAGATGTTGCCTGTTGATGACGGTGGGAATTAAGGTGGGTACAGTTGATTCCCACCGTAATAGAATCCATCTCCGGCAATTCCTCTGCAAAGGTACTACAAATTCACCAAACTTCCAAATAATGCATGCCTACTAAGTTACATAATCTACTATGTTTTGCAAAGATAGTATTATATATTCAATTACAGCATAGCACAAAAGCAAAAAAGTATCACTATATGCTAAAAAAAGTAACGGACTTTTAATTGATTTTGATTAATTTTGCACCCGATTCAGTATGTCTGTCAATCATCCTGACTCCTAACGAAACAAAAACTAATTAAATAATAACAAACTAACAAATCGTTTTAACGCTTATGAAGACTGAAAAATCTTTCAGTATTAAGTATGCACTGCTCATGCTCTTCATGCTCTTCTCTACAGCGATGATGGCACAGGTGACTGTCACCGGTAACGTCGTCGATGATCAGGGAGAAGCAGTATTGGGTGCTACAGTGC
>R03__coassemble_746_pt1 | contig 17388 bp, 13 predicted proteins | sample R03__metabat2_low_PE_024 | metagenome-assembled genome bin R03 | reverse complement strand
TAGCCAGCTCGCTGCTGATGGTCGCCTCCGCGCTTCTGACCATTGTCGTCACGCTGCTGAGCTGAGCCCCCACCACGCTGCTGGCCGTAGCCTCCGCCTTGCTGACCATAACCGCCACGCTGCTGACCATAGCCACCGCCACGCTGCTGACCGTAGCCTCCGCGCTGCTGACCGTAGCCTCCACGCTGCTGTCCGTAGCCACCGCGCTGCTGACCGTAGCCGCCTTCGCGCTGCTGTCCGTATCCGCCTTCGTTATCGCCATCGTTGTAGCGAGGGCGGTAACCGCCGTTCTGCGGGCGCTGCTGATAGCCTCCGTTACTGTTGTAACGTGGGCGCTGATTGTAGTTCTGACGACGCTCTCCCTGCTGATCGCCACCGTCAAGCAGTCCGGCTCCGAAGCCTTCTGGGCGGAAGCCGCCTTCCTCGCGGTTGCTGTTGTAACGCTGACGGTCACTGCCGTAGGCAGGGCGCTGTATGCGTGTGCGCTGGCGCTGTGGGCGTCCCTCACTGCTGTACTCTCTTGAGTAAGATGTTCGTGCTGAGCCTTCACGGCTTGCAGCCTCTGTGTTTTTGCTTTCTGGATTGTTGTTTTCGAATTCCTGTTCCATTGTCTTGAATTGTGATTAGGTTTGTATTATGACTCTCTCGAGCCTGAAAATGTTATCTTCTTGATGTTATTAAAATGGTTGTAAACGTCTGCTTGGTAATCGGCTGATATACAGCTGCTTTCCAATCGGTAGCCTTTGGCGCGAAATTTACTAGTAAATTCTCCGCCATTGGTAGCCTCTTGCGGCGTCACTTGCTACCTCTTGCATTTTTATCTGTTATCGATGATGTTTTTATCAGTTGTCGATGCTGTTTTTATTTGTTACTGTTGGTGTTTTTATCAGTTATCAATGCTGTTTTTATCTGCTGCCGATGGCAGCGTGATGCTATCCTATTGATATTGATGGGTAGTATGATGGGTGGTGGTTAGATGCCCGTGTAGCTTGATGGGGTGATAGCCATGAGCTCGGCCTTGATGGCATCGCTGACGTCAAGTGTCTGTATGAACTCGTGTATTGTCTCTTCGGTCATCTTCGTGTTGGTACGTGTCAGGGCCTTCAGAGCCTCATAAGGGTGTGGGTAAGCCTCACGGCGCAGAATGGTCTGGATAGCCTCTGCCACTACAGCCCAGGTGTTGTCGAGGTCGCGCTGCAATGCTTCCTGGTTGAGGATGAGCTTGCGCAGACCCTTCAAGGTGCTCTGGATGGCTATGACACCATGACCGAGTGGTGTGCCGATATTGCGCAGAACGGTAGAGTCGGTGAGGTCGCGCTGCAGACGACTGACAGGCAGCTTGGCAGCAAGGAACTGCAGAATGGCATTCGCGATGCCGAGGTTGCCCTCCGAGTTCTCAAAGTCTATAGGGTTCACTTTGTGCGGCATGGCCGACGAACCGACTTCGCCTGCCTTGATCTTCTGCTTGAAATACTCCATCGAGATGTACATCCAGAAGTCGCGGTCAAGGTCGATGATGATGGTGTTGATACGGCGGATGGCATCGAAGATGCTACCCATGTGGTCGTAATTCGATATCTGTGTGGTGTACTGTTCGCGCTCAAGGCCGAGCTTCTCCGATACGAATCGGTTGCCGAACTCGCGCCAGTCATACTCCGGATAAGCCACGTGATGAGCGTTGTAGTTACCTGTTGCGCCACCGAACTTTGCTGTGAAGCGGCACTGCTTAAGCAGGTTGAGCTGCTCCTGCAGACGATATACGAAGACCATAACCTCCTTGCCGAGGCGTGTTGGCGATGCCGGCTGACCGTGAGTCTTAGCGAGCATCGGTATGTCGCGCCACTCGTCAGCATACTCCTTCAGCTGACTGATGAGCTCTTCCACCTGTGGGTAATAGACATTCTCGAGCGCCTCCTTTATCGAGAGAGGCACCGACGTGTTGTTGATATCCTGAGATGTCAGTCCGAAGTGTATGAACTCCTTGTATGGTTCAAAGTATCCTTCGCTGACAGTGCCATTGGCACTCATTGCGTCGAGCTGCTCCTTGATGAAGTACTCAACGGCCTTGACATCATGGTTTGTAACCTTCTCGATGTCCTTGACGCGCTGTGCGTCAGCCACAGAGAAGTTCTCATAGATGCCACGAAGCATTGGGAAAAGGTCGTTGTTGAATGATGCGAGCTGCGGAAGAGGAAGCTCACAAAGTGTAATGAAATACTCAATCTCAACTCTCACACGGTAGCGTACGAGCGCATATTCAGAGAAATACTCGGCCAGACTCTCCGTCTTGCCGCGGTATCTGCCATCGATAGGCGAGATGGCTGTCAATAAATCCAGTGTCATTTGTCGTGAATATAATACGTATTAATGGTTGCAAAGGTACAAATTTTTTATGAAACAAACGAAGAAAACCTCCAACTTTCACCTTTTATTTATATATATTTAATACGTATCAACTCCGCCTTGCCCCTTTACGATAACAAACCGGTGAAACCGTAAAGCCACTCCAAGCCGGCATGCCGCGGCAGCTATTACCTTGAAGCGCAGCCATGTACGGCTGCGAATGAAAGCTGCGGGGCGGTAAGCCGCAGGTGCTGCCATCCTGAAGTGCAGCAGCTGCCACCATGGCTACATATAGATACAAAAAATCCCCGCAACTCCCGAAGGAATCACGGGGAACACCCCTGGTGGACGTTGACGGATTCGAACCGCCGACCCTCTGCTTGTAAGGCAGACGCTCTGAACCAGCTGAGCTAAACGTCCGATGTTTTGTATGCAATTGCGAGTATTTTAACGTGTTGTAATACGTAATTTCTGAATTGCGGGTGCAAAGGTACACACTTTTCTGGAACTATGCAAATATTTTGGCAACTTTTTTCTTAAAAAGGTTGATTTTTGTATTTTTGTGGCGCGTATTCTTGGCAAATATCAAGTAATTGGTTAATTTTGTAGGGCCAAAACAGATATAGAAGAATCAATGCGAAGTAATCCACGAAGTGTCATACATACAGTGCCGTTGTTCAGGTATGCAGTGCTATTTGTGTTAGGAATAGTACTTGGCGATGCGTTGTGTAGGAATTATGGTGTTAGGGAATGGCTGCTGGCATTGATTTTCTTTGCTGGCAGCACCCTTATTCTATATAAGGTGAACAGTTGGTTGTGTAATGTTGCAATACTGTTGAGTGTTGTTGTCCTGGGAAGCTTGCGCATAGTGTGGAGCAATGCAGATGAGATGATGATAGCAGACGACAGCACAAGAGAGTGCAGGATGCTGGTGCTTAGTGAGCCGATAGTAAGAGGTAAGGTCGTACAGTTTGACAGTAAGTTGAATGATGATGGGCTTTTGTGGCGTGACGTAGTAGGGAATGGTCATGACGACAGATGCTTCGCTGGCAAGAAACTGAGGATTTCGTTGTTGCGTGACACTATAACAGGTAGATACAAGAGTGTCCACGTAGGTGATGGTCTTGTAGCTCGTGTTGATTTGTCAGCATTGAAATCGTGGCATAGGCAGAATGCCCACTTTGACTATATAAGATGGTTGAGAGCGCGTGATTTTGTCGGCAGAGGTTTTATCGGTATAGTAAAATGGGAGAAATCAGATGTTGGAGTTGTGGAGTATGGTCTGTTTGACTATGTCAGTGTCAAGTTGTTGGGGTGTCGTGAGGCAATACTTCGTAAGATGAATGAATCAGGAATGGATGGTGATGCGTATGCCGTTGCGTCAGCAATGGCATTAGGCAACCGTTCGGCCTTGACCCCTGCGATGCGTGATGAGTATTCAGCAGTAGGCGCATCGCATATCCTTGCTTTGTCGGGTGTGCATCTGTCGATTATCTATATGATACTGGCATTTGTCTTTGGCAATGGGCGAATGCGTAGCAGACTTGCTGTGTTAGCATTTGTGTGGCTATATGTGCTTTTCGTAGGTATGCCAATATCGGTAGTACGAGCTGCCTGTATGCTGACTATCTGGGGAGTGCTGAACGAGTTAGATAGAAACCAACGTTCTCTGAATGTGTTTGGATTGACGTTGTTGCTGATGACAGCCGTATCGCCGAAAAGCATCTGGGATGTCGGTTTTCAGATGTCGTTCATGGCTGTTTTGGCGATAATAGTGTTTATGGAACCTATCAACCGGCTGATGCCAGAGAAGTGGAGGCCCCAGAATCGTAAGCAAGAGAAGCTTCTTCCGAAATGGACGCGTCGCCGTAGAGCTTTTTGCCGGACGTTGTGGTACATAGGAAGTGCCAGTTGTGCCGCACAGTTTGGTACTGCGCCATTGACCGCATACTACTTTGGCAGGGTAACGATACTGTTTGTGGTCACTAATTTTGTCGTCGTGCCATTGTCATGGTTGATTATCTGTGTGACGCTTTTCATGGTTGCTGTGTTATGTGTCAATGCTGTTGTTGGCGGTTGGCTGACGTTTGTGGTGACGGCAGTAGGATGGTGTGTGACATTGCTTGTGAGCACGCAGAACTACCTGCTGGAGCTGATAGGACAGTTGCCGATGGCCGGCATAGATGGTGTTGATGTCAATGTTGTGCAAGTGTTGGCATTGTATGCTATAGTTCTGGGGTGTGCTGTGTGGGCGAACAGGGACGTGCTGAAGAGAGCCTGATGGAGCCGTTGAGTATATCCTGCCGATGTCGTTGCTGTGAAATCAATAAGTGTTCATAGACTTCAGCTCGATGCCGTCAGGCGCGAGGGTGATTAATCGCTGCTTGTACAGGTCGCCGACGGCCCGTTTGAAAACCTTCTTGCTTACATGGAACTCGTTGTATATGTCGTCGGCAGAGGACTTGTCGGTAAAGGGACAGTATCCGTCGTGCCGGAACAGGTACTCGTGGAGGCGCTCTGCGAAGTCGAGAGTCTGTTCACGTCCCTGCTTCTGCAGTGAGATGTCGAGTTTGTTGTCGGGGCGTACAGCAGTGACGAAAGCTTTGAGTCGGTCGCCGGTGTGTATGTCCTGGAAAATCTGGTTGTCGTATATGAGTCCCTGATATTTATTGTCTACGATGACCTTAAAGCCCAGTTCCGTCTTCTGCCAGACGAGAATTGAAACCTCATCATTTGTCTTGTACTCAGGCCGTTCCTTAGAGATGAAGCGGTCGATCTTAGCCGATGCGACGATGCGGTACGACTCTTCGTCGATGTAAAGATAGACGATATAAGAGTTGTCCTGTACCATTCGCATCTTCTGTTCACGGAAAGGACAGAACACGTCCTTCATGAGTCCCCAGTCAAGGAATGCCCCGTGCTCGTTGACCCATGCTACGCGTAGGAATGCGAAGTCGCCGACCATGGCCTTAGGGGTAAGTGTTGTTGCGATAGGCCGCTCCTCCTGGTCGAGGTAAATGAACACGTCGATGGTGTCACCGATATGTGTCCCCTTTGGAACATAGCGGTTAGGGAGGAGTATGTCGCCAGTCGGTCCGCCGTCAAGATATAGCCCGAAGTCAGCCTTGCGTACGACGGTGAGGTGGTTTATGTTGCCGAGAGAAAGAGCCATGGTGATGTTATGGGTGTGAAGATGTAGGGCGTTGAACGCCCTTTGTATATGGACGGGAATTAAAACGTAAAGAGAATTGAGGGTAAAGATGACGGGCGTGATAGCCCCGTTGGATATAGACGAGGGCTAAATCACAAATAAAATATTATAAATAGACTACAGGTCTGAGTCGTCCGATGGTTGTATGGACGCTTCATTATCTATGAGTTCAGGAACTTCAGCTACAGGCTCAGACTCTATTATGCAGCCATCCTTCATGTGGATGGTACGGTCGGTGATACTTGCAAGAGCCTCGTCGTGAGTCACGATGATGAAAGTCTGGCCGAGACGGTCACGCAAATCGAAGAAGAGCTGATGCAGTTCAGCCTTGTTCTTTGAGTCGAGCGAGCCGGAAGGCTCATCGGCAAGAATGACGTCCGGATCGTTTACGAGGGCACGTGCGACAGCGACACGCTGCTTCTCACCACCTGACAGCTGTGCCGGTTTGTGCTCAGCGCGGTCAGAAAGTCCCAGCATTTCGAGGAGAGAGAGCGCTTTCTCCTTTGCCTGTCTGCGTGATGTGCCAGCTATGAGAGCCGGAATCATGATGTTTTCGAGAGCCGTAAACTCCGGCAGAAGCTGATGGAACTGGAATACGAAGCCAATGTGCTGGTTGCGGAAGTCAGCAAGTTTCTTCTGCGAAAGAGTTGTTATGTCCTGGTTGTCGATGGTTACTGACCCCGAATCCGGCTTGTCGAGTGTGCCAATTATCTGCAGTAGGGTTGTCTTTCCGGCACCTGACGGTCCGACGATGGCTACCACTTCGCCTTTGTCTATTGTTAGGTTGATGCCTTTGAGGACGCGTAGTGAGCCGAAACTCTTTGTTATGTTTGAGATTGTTATCATAGGGTTGTATGGTGTGTATTGCTGAGAGAGTGTATCAAATCACAAATAAAATATTATAAAATAATGTGTGACAGCGATTATCTATGCAGGAACCGTCGCAGCATGTCGTATGCCGAGCTCTGTTCAGTGTGCTGTGCTGTGGTGAAAGTCATTATGTCTGACTTGCCATACTGATCAGGGAAGATGATCATCGTGTTACGACCATGGAAGTATGTTGACAACTCATCGGGCAGCCGTTCCATAGCCGATTTGTAGGAGATGGTACCCTTACGTGCCGTCACGACGACAAACATATCCTCGTCGGAGATCTGCGATGCGAGAGTAGGCAGATGGTTCCAGTGTGTCATCTCGTTGTACTCGGCGCGTACGCTTGGGTGTTTTGCCGCGAGGAAAGCCTTCATTACGGTGATGGTGTCATTGCGTCCATGGAACAGTATGCGACAGTCGAGGTTGCCGGCCAGTCGTGCGAGACGTTCCATCCAACGGTAGAAGCCCGGCTCGAACTCAGCGCGTGACGGCACAGCGACCTGCAGTCGGCGCAGAGTAGGCAGCGGCTGGATGCACCGTGCTATGATGATCTGGCGGTTAAGTCCATTGAACAGGCTTTGTGCGAACTCCCCCCAGAAGCGTGTGGTAATCTCCTGATGGATGTGAAGCCCCATGATTATCTCCGAGGCGTCATATTCCTTGAAGGCATGTTTAATGCCGTTGGCGATGTTTGTTGCAAGACGTACCTGTGTCTGAACCCTCACATCGGCTGCTGCTGCAGTGCGGGTTATGTGCGACAGGATGTCGTATCCCTGCTTCTGGTTGTACTCTGCATTGTCGTCATCGTAGACGACATTGAGAGCAACGAGTCCGCGGTTGAGGCTACGGTTGCGCATTAGGATGGCCAGGTTGATAAGAGTGTCGCACGTCTCGGGATATTTTACCGGTATGAGAATCTTCTCATCATCGCCTTGCTGCGGTTCAACGACGTGGTTAAGCTTAGCATGCAGCACGATGCGCTTTGCCGCATACTCCGTCACGATGGTGGATATGATACATGTAAAAAGTATCATCATGACCACTCCGTTGAGTGCTGTGTTGTCCATAAGGAATACCCCTGAGCCCTCTTCCGTCTCCATGTTCATGCCCACCATGACCAAGGCAATGGCGCCGGCGGCATGTGCTGACGTCAGTCCGAACATCATGTGGCCCGATGTCCACGGCATTCTGAACAGCAGACATGATGCGTAAGCCGCAATGGCCTTGCCCAATGTGCCGAACACTACCATAATGGCGACGACCAAGAGGATATTGCCACCCTGCATGAGAACCCCCACATTGATAAGCATGCCGACACCTATCAGGAAGTAAGGAATAAAGAGAGCGTTGCCCGTAAACTCAATGCGGCTCATCAATGGAGACACTGTGGGGATGAAACGGTTAAGTATCAAGCCGGCATAGAAGGCGCCGAAGATGCCCTCAAGTCCTATCAGTCCGGCCAGAGCAGCTGCCAAGAAGAGCAAGCTCATGACGAAGGTGAACTGCATGACGGCATCTGAATATCGGCGTAGGAACCACCGTGTGAGCCGTCGTATGAACACGGCAACGAAGGCACAATATGCCACGAACTTCACGACGAAGAGCACCCAGAACAGCGGGTCGGCAATGTTGCCGTGATAAGCCCCTGCCAGCACTGCCATCATCACGAGAGCCATGAGCAGCGAGAGCATAGATGCACCAACGGATATGGTAACGACATTCTTGCGCTGCAGACCGTAACGGCCCACGATGGGGTAGGCGATGAGCGTACACGATGACATGATACATGCCAGCAGGAGTGCTGACATGGGTTGGTAGTCAAGGTATGCTACTGACGTGAAGTATGTCAGAGCGAATGGTACGCAGAACGACAAGAGTCCGAAGACGGCCACGCTGCTGATGTTCTTCTTGAGGCCTTCGGTGTCCATCTCGAGTCCGGCAAGGAACATGATGTAGTAAATGCCGACCTTTCCGAACAGTTCAAAGGAGTCGTCGCGCACCAGTATGTTCAGTCCGTACTTGCCTACGAGGATGCCGGCGAGTACCATTCCGATGATGTGCGGAATGCGCAGCTTGCCCATGATTATCGGCGCAAGGAGGATAATCAGCATGACGACGAAGAATATCAGCGTCGGGTCAGTGATGGGTAAGTATTGCGATAGGTTGAACATGAGTATGTCTTTTGAGGTGCAAAGTTACGAAAAATATCTTGAATGTGAAAGACTTGTGCGATTAAATCACAAATAAAATAGTATAAATGTGACGTTAATGTCCAAAAACAGGCAATGCTAACGGGCGTCATTGACCTCTGGTAACCAGCCATACGCCTGAGAATACGAGTACCACGGCGAGTGCCTGTGATGGCTGCAGAATAGCGATGCCGATGATGAGCGATACTGACACGGACACCAACGGCTGCACATAGTTATATACAGAGACTACCGTCGGGCGCAGTGTTCGCTGCCCGATCATTGTGAAGATGTAACCGACGAATGTCCCGAAGAATACGACGTAGAACGTCTCGTACCATGTCTTCATGGGCACGGCAGTCCAGTTGATGTCCATGACGTGAGGCAGTGAGAATGGTAGGATGAACACCGTGGCCCACAGGAACATCCACTTGTTTGTCGTAAAGACACTGTATCGCTTTATCAACGGGTTGAAAAGCGACAGGTAAAGAGCAAAGGAGAACTGTGCTCCGAGGCACAGGAGGTCGCCCCGTATGTCACCTACTTTGTCGCTTACGGCAGCGGCGCTGGTGAGTATGAGTATTAATGCGCCCGAGCATCCCATGAGGACGCCGAGTGCCTTCTTGCTGGTTATGGGTTCGTGCAGTATGAGTGCGGCGAGTATCATGGCGAAGATAGGCATCGAGGTTGTTACGATGCTGGCGTTGATGGGCGACGTTATGGACAGCCCGAGGGTATAGAGACACTGGTTGGTGACAATGCCGAGGAGTCCTGCTCCTGCAAAACGGGCGATATCGCGTGTAGGAACATGCTCGCGCCGGACAACGAGTGACGCCATCCAGAACAGTAGTGCGCCCCCTGAGACGCGGAAGGAGACCATGTCAATGCCGTCAATGCCGTGTGTCATGGCATCCTTTCCGAGGGGTGCCATGAGTCCCCAGAAGGCGCATGCCATGAACATTGAGAGGGGTGCTATTATCTGTTTGCGGGTGTCTGGTGTCATAGTTGTTGGGTGGCGTAGTGCGAACGCGCAAGTGCTTTGGTATGTCTGCACATGGCATCTGGCATGAACGCGCATGCCATGATGTGCTGTTGCTAACGTCAATTAATATTAAAATTCGGTGCAAAATTACAAACAAATCATGTAAAATGAGTATATTTGCAGTATAAAAAATATGAAAAACTATGGAAAAGTACGCTGAATACATCCGTCAGATAGAAATTGCCGAGCTGTGGCACGGTAGGAAACACATCGTGTGGAACCTTGATCCGAAGGTCAATGTGCTGAGTGGTGCCAACGGCATGGGCAAGAGTACCATCCTCAGACGTGTCGTCAGCGGCGTGCGTTCCATAAGCAGCGAGGTCACGAGCATAGCCACCGAGGCTGCCGACGGCATTGTCATAAAGACCTACCCTGATGATGCCACGCTGCTGCAGTATGACGTTATCACGACGCCTGACGTCAGGAGCGAGTTCGACACGAACCTCAACGAGCTGCAAGGGCGCATCATTCACTATCCGCGCAACGAGCGGTGGCAGATGTTCTGCGATATGGTTGACAGCCTGTTTGCTCCTACCGAGAAGACCATCTGCCGCGATGCCGACCAGGTGGAGCTGCTGCAATGGGGCGAACAGCTTGACCTCAAGCTCCTCAGCAGTGGCGAGAAGCAGATGCTGACGATACTCATGACGGTGCTTCTGGAGGACGGTGAGCCTACCGTCCTGCTCATGGACGAGCCTGAGGTGTCGCTGCACATGGAGTGGCAGCAAGTGCTTATCGAGACCGTTCAGCGCCTTAACCCCAACGTTCAGATAATCCTTACGACACATTCGCCTGCCATCATCATGAACGGATGGATGGACAAGGTCACCGAGGTTAGCGATATCACGGTCGAAGACTAATCTCAGCCATACTTGGCTGAGAACACAACGCACACCAGCTGAAGGCCGAATGTGCCACAGGGCAGAAAGAACGAGCTAACGATACAACATGGGCAAACTGACACAGCATATCAACTCACAGTACATGACGGCAGCCAATGCGCTGCGTCCGCAATCGTCTCGGCGTAAGATAGTTGCTTACGTTGAGGCGTATGATGATGTGCTATTCTGGCGTATGGTGCTCAGTCAGTTTGAGAATGACAAGCGATACTTCGAGATTATGCTGCCTACGAAGTCGGGAGACGGTCACCGTATCCTTGGACGCGGCAAGAAATCTGCCATCCACACCCTGCTGCGTGGCACGGGGCAGGATATGATAGCGTGTGTTGATGCCGACTATGACTACCTCATGCAAGGTGCGACAGAGATCTCGCACATGGTGCTTGACACGCCGTTTGTGTTCCATACGTTTGCCTATGCTATAGAGAATCTGCAGTGTTATGCTGAGGCTCTGCATAATGTCTGCGTCATGGTGACGCTCAACGACCATCGCATCTTCGACTTCGCCGCATTCCTTCGCGGATACTCTGAGGCTGTGTGGCCGTTGTTTGTATGGTCGGTGGCGCTGTACCGGATGGACAAATACAATGCCATGACCATCTCTGATATGGACAAGGTGATAACCGTAGGGCATATATGTGCTGAGAATGCCTTATATATAATAGATAAGGTACGCGCGAAGGTGCAGCAGCGTGTCTCGCAGTTGCGTAAGAGTCATCCTGACGTTGCCACTACCGTGTCGTCTGTCCGTGAGGATGTTAAGCGTCTGGGCATTACGCCCGAGACGACCTACCTGTTCATCCACGGCCATAATCTCTTCGATAAGGTCGTGGCACCGTTAGTTGGCGATGTGTGCAAACAGCTTGTCAGGGAGCGTGAGGATGAGATACACCGCCAGTCAATACATCGCACACAGATGAACAACGAGCTGTCGTGCTATGCCAACTCGCTCCAGGACATCACGTCGATGCTAAAGAAAAACACCGGCTACATGATGTCGCCGGTGTTCGGAATGATTATCTCGCAGTTGAGAGAGAAATTCGGATGATTGTGGTGCTTGTCGTGGCTGGACGTCTGTAAGGTAGGTTTTGTTAACCAGAGAGAATCAACATAACCCGCCTGAAGCCAGCAACGCAGACCTCAGCATAGTGAGAGAGAAGCTAAATTTCAATACGTTTTTTCCACGACTTCGTAAGGGTGATGTCGAATATCAGCGTGCTGTAAGCCGGTATGCCGGTCTTTGCTGTCGCGCCATAGCCCAGGTTGTACGGTATGAAGACGAGCCATCGCTCGCCCGTGCACATATTCTGCAGCGCCGTAGAGAATCCTGTTATGTATCCGCTCACTACCCCCGCGCTCGGCTTCATGGTATTGAGGTTGTAGTCACCCGTCCATGATGAGTCGAACTGATAGCCTACGGCCATGTCGCTGCCGTAAGCCTCGACAACGGTGTTATGGCTTGATGACGGCATGATGTAACCACGGTAGTGCACCTTGACAGAGTCGGTGAAGAGTGGTTTGGTATAGTCTTTGCCGTCATTAAGCTGCTTGGCAACGATGAAGTTTGTTATCGCCGTTGCCGTGTCGCTCTTTGTATAGGCACGTTCTATCCTCCATGTCTCGTCGCCGCTGGCAATGGCTTGCTTCGCTTTGTTGTATATGTTGAGGAAGTACGTGTCGTTGCGCGACTGCCAGTCAGAATACTCTGTGTCCGCGTCCTCGCTTTCGCTGCATGATGTCAGCGATGCCGGCATGATGGCAACGAGAGCGAAGATGATGAGATAAAGGAATTTCTTCATATGTGTTTCGTATCTGTACGAATGAAAACGTTTTTTTAGTAAGGATGTGAAAAGTAGTGAAGTGAAAAGTGACAAGTGGAACATGAAAGTGTAAAAGGCCGCGGGCTGAAGGTCCCGTGTGCTTGTGTGCCTCGCTTTTTACTTTTCACTTCCTTACTTTTCACTTCTGTACTTGATAGCCCCTGTTAACGTACAGCGTTGTTTACTTTAGGTTCTTGAGGAGAGAGGCGATGCTCACCTTGTCCTCGATGATGCCGCGGAGGTCGGCAATGTTGACACGCTCCTGCTGCATGCTGTCGCGGTAGCGGAGTGTGACGGTATTGTCCTCGAGGGTCTGGTTGTCAACGGTGACGCAGAATGGTGTGCCGATGGCATCCTGACGACGATAGCGTTTGCCGATCTGGTCCTTCTCCTCATACTGGCAGTTGAAGTGGAACTTGAGGTCGTCGATAATCTCACGAGCCTTATCTGGCAGTCCGTCCTTCTTTGTGAGAGGGAATACGGCGAGCTTGACAGGAGCAAGTGCTGCAGGGAGATGTAGCACTACGCGTGACTGTCCGCCCTCGAGCTGCTCCTCTTCGTAGCTGTGGCACATGATAGAGAGGAACATACGGTCGACACCGATAGATGTCTCGATGACGTACGGAGTATAGCTCTCGCCTGCCTCTGGGTCGAAGTATTCAATCTTCTTGCCTGAGAACTTAGCGTGCTGGCTAAGGTCGAAGTTGGTGCGTGAGTGGATACCCTCAACCTCCTTGAAGCCGAATGGCATGTGGAACTCTACGTCTGTGGCAGCGTTGGCATAGTGCGCAAGCTTGTCGTGGTCGTGGAAACGGTAGTTCTCGGCACCGAAGCCGAGAGCCTGATGCCATGCCATACGGCGCTTCTTCCACTCTTCGAACCACTGCAGCTCTGTGCCTGGCTTTACGAAGAACTGCATCTCCATCTGCTCGAACTCGCGCATACGGAAGATGAACTGACGTGCTACGATCTCGTTACGGAATGCCTTGCCTATCTGTGCAATACCGAACGGCACCTTCATACGTCCTGTCTTCTGCACGTTGAGGTAGTTCACGAAGATGCCCTGTGCTGTCTCCGGACGGAGGTAGATGGTTGAAGCGCCCTCGGCTGTTGAGCCTACCTCGGTCTTGAACATGAGGTTGAACTGGCGTACGTCAGTCCAGTTGCGGGTGCCGCTTATAGGGCAGACAATCTCCTCGTCAAGGATGATTTGCTTCATGCCCTCGAGATCGATGCCACCGGGAGCGTTCATGACTGTCTGATAGCGCTCGTGGAGAGCGTCGCGCTTCTGCTGGAGCTCCAGTACCTTAGGCGATGTTGCGCGATACTGTGCCTCGTCGAAGTTCTCCTTGAAGCGCTTGGCTGCCTTGGCAACCTCTTTCTCTATCTTCTCCTCATACTTTGCTATCTGGTCCTCGATGAGAACGTCGGCGCGATAGCGCTTCTTTGAGTCGCGGTTGTCGATGAGAGGGTCGTTGAATGCGTCAACGTGACCTGATGCCTTCCATATAGTAGGGTGCATGAAGATGGCCGAGTCGATGCCCACGATGTTCTCGTGGAGCATTGTCATGTACTGCCACCAGTACTGCTTGATGTTGTTCTTCAGCTCTACGCCGTTCTGGCCGTAGTCATAGACAGCGCCGAGGCCGTCATAGATTTCAGATGATGGGAATACGAAGCCATACTCTTTGCAGTGGCTTACGATTTTCTTGAAAACGTCTTCCTGTGCCATTTCTTTTTTGATGTGTTATTACGAAATTTGGTGCAAAGGTAATATAAATTTGTGAGAAAATGGCAGAAATTAGCATTTTTATATATAATAAGGTGATATTTTGTAGTTATTTAGGGTTTGAATGAGTGGGTGTTGGGTGGTAGGTGATAGGGTGTTGGGTGGTAGGTGATAGGTGTTGGCGGTGTGATTGGTAGCGGTTGGCGGGGTGATTGATAGCGGTTGGTGGGGTGATTGGTAGCGTTTAAAAAAGTAAAGACTCAGTAATTGCGGTGTAATTACTGAGTCTTTGCTGTGTAATTACTGAGTCTTTGTGTTGTAAAGACTCAGTAATTGGTGTGTTATGTTGAGCTTTTGATGGTGTCAAAGGTATAGGATGACGCTGTCAGTTATAGGTTCATGTTCAGCTTGATGCCGCCCATTAGCCAGAAACCAGGCTGTTTTACGTTTGCGATGTCATAGTAAGTCTGTGCCGTGATGTTGTTGCCCTTGATATAAAGCGTATAGGCTTTGTCTGTCCACTGCAGCTTAAGGTCGAGCTGGCAGTGTGAGCCGTAGTTCTGTTGCTGTCCTGTCTCTGCGTTGTCAAACCATCCGGTGCGGTCCTTCAGCTGCAGTTCCCACTCGCAGGACAGTTTGCTGACGATGCGGTGTGATAACGTCGCGACGAGTTTGTTGCGCAGATAGACAAGCTGCGAGGCATAGGTGCTGCTCGTCTCCTCGTTGACACGGTGCTGGTAGTTATGGCAGTAGCTCAGGTTGATGGTTCTGAGCCATGCGTCGGCGCCATACCGACGGGTGAGGTCGAAGAGCAGAGATGCGTCGAAACCCATATTGTCGATGTCGCTGTTTGCTGTTGTCCATACCGATGCGCCCGCTTTCTTTACCCAGTCAATCATGTCCGTGCCCTTGCGATAGAAACCCTTCAGCTGTGCCGAGAAGAACCCTGTGCGGTAGCTCCAGCCTAACGAGAAGTCCGTGCTACGCTCAGGTTTGAGGTCGCTGTTAGCCTCCAAACCGGGCCCATTGTAATAAAGGTCGGTGTAAGTAGGGCATCGGAGAGCCTGGTTGAACGATGCGTAGATACGCATACGTTCTACCGGTGAGAACCCCACGTCAATGCCTGGATACAGCCGCATGCCACCTTCCACGCTCGTGTTCTTGTTGGCAAGGAGTCCGAGTGATAGCGTCCAGTTGCGCAGTATGACATCGTGCTCAAGGTATATGCCATAGTTGCTGCGTCCGTCGCGGTACTTATAGCCCGGATAGCGTATGAGTTCATCGTCGCTGAGCGGCTTTCCGAGTCGTGTGCTGAGGATATTCTCGCGCCGGAACTCAAAGCCGAGGGCCGTCTTTCCGAGTACCCATTCGGTCCATGCATTTATGTTTGTGCCATATACGTTGGTGAGGTGATAGTTCTGATATGCCGAGGGATTAGCCTTCGTCCATACATAATGGTCGTACGAACGGTTCCAGTATAGCTGCGGAGCGACATGCACGCGTCCTTTCGTCTCGCCCTGTAAGGAGATGAGGAAGCGGTTGTCCTCCTCGTACTGAGTATTGCTGCCGGTGCCGTAGAAAGTGTTGGCACCATACTTCATGGTGCTCATGCCAGCCTGAAAACGAACGTCGAACATGTCGCCGGCGTACTTCTCGTTCCAGTAGGCATTGCCCTTCTTGAAGTCACTGTTAGCGGCAGCGCCGTCGCTCTGGCTCCATCCGCCGCTTATGCGGTTGGCGAATCTGCCGGAGAGGATGTTGATATGTGCGTCAGCGCCCCATGTGCCGTACGATCCGCCCTCGGCACTGACGCCGACAAGCGAGTTGCCTTCAGACTTCGTCACTATGTTTATGACGCCCGAGAAGGCACTTGAGCCATAGACACGGCTTGCTCCGCCCTCGAGCACCTCTATTCGCTCGATGTCGTTGATGGATACAGGCAGATCGACAGTAAGATGTCCCGCCTGCGGGTTTGATATGTTCACACCGTTGAGCATGACAGTCAGCTGGTCTTCGTTGCCACCGTTTACGCCGATGTCCGTCTGTATGCCGAAGCCCCCGCGCTGCCGTACATCGACGCCGGCGACAAGCTTCAGGAGGTCGTTGACACTCTGTGCGGCACTTGCCTGAATATCCGTTGACGTGATGACCTGTACGAGTCGGACGGCCTTGTCGGCAGGCAAGGGTATGCGAGTGGCTACCACTTCGACTTCGTCAAGGCTTATGGAGTCCTTTATTTCGGCAGACACGCCGAGTGACGGCAGAGCCAATGCTGCCGCCAGGAGTAATTTATTTGGAGTCATTTGGTTGATTCTTTCTTCGTTAAGTAAAGATGCCTCTGTTGTCAGCGGTTAATAAAACGACTTGATAATCATAATCTTATCAGAACGAGAGATGGCTCCTGGGTTTGTTCCGGGCTCACCTTCGGGCACAGCGAGGCCACGCTTGGCGTAGGCGTCAAGCCAGAATTGCAGGATGTGTCCTGTCGCATCGTGGAACGACATAGGCTGCTGCGGGAAGATAAACTGTCCCTTCTCGTCAATGTAAGAGTAATGAACAAGTTCGCTGCAGTAGATGCTATCCTCGGAAGCCCCATACAAATAATCATATGGTTTGCCAAGATAAGTAAGCGCTTTGGCTACTGCTTGCTGTACCATCGCTGTGTTTTTCAGTCTTCCGACAAGCACCATAGGCTTGCCAGACGGTGTGTGGTCAGCATGAACAAAGAAAGAATCGATGGGGTTAAGCCACACCCCGTGCTCTCCAGATGCTTCGAGAGCGTACGTCATGTTGTCCTTCTTGCACACTATGGCAACATGGACAACAGGTTGGTTACTGACCCCTTGGGTCGCGTCGGCAATGGCACCGCCTGTGCCAGCCTTGGTGGCGACGACGTTGAACAACAGGTCGCCTTGCTGAAGAATGGACAAGTCGAGTTCCTCGTCATCCTGCAGCGCCTCCTCACAGGCATAGGCATCATGGCCGTGGGCTATTGATGCTGTTGCCGCGAATCCGCCTGCGGATGCAGAAGATGCTGCCGCTGTCAGCGTTGCTACGCTAAGCATGCCTATTCGTATCTCCCTTCCAAGGCTTTGGAAGGCAGAATAGCTGCGTCGCGAGAAACGTCTCCAGCAGACCTGATCTGCCTTCAGCTTCATCTGTTTTTGTTTCATGAATGTTGTAATATAGGTGGGTTCTATTAATTCCCACCGTAACTTTAAACTAAATTGTGGATAGTAACGTTTTGTCATCTTTCGGTTTCTTTTCGGTTCAAACTGCCAA
>R03__coassemble_738_pt1 | contig 17487 bp, 11 predicted proteins | sample R03__metabat2_low_PE_024 | metagenome-assembled genome bin R03 | reverse complement strand
TTCAGTTCAAACTGTCAGAACTTTCAGTTGCATAGCCCGCTATGCGCCTTCAAGACCATGACACTTTGATTCTGAAAATTTCTCGTAAATCTGTCAAAGCGAATTAATAGAACCCACCTTAAGACATTAAGATATTAAAAAATTAATACATTAATATATTAATATATTATAGACATGACACTACAACCAAGTTGGCTACACAAAGTCAAATACATTCTTGCACATCGCCCTATCACAGGGGCTTTGGGGGCATTGCTCCTCACTCTCATAGCAATATCCACTTACGCCCAGACACCACAGGCAAAGAAGGCAGCACAGGCTGTTTTCTCACTCAACACATTCCGTGCTGACGGCTCACTGATATCTACATCACACGGCATCTTCGTAAGCTCAACAGGCGATGCCATATCACAATGGAAACCATTCGTAGGCGCTGCCAAAGCCGTCGTCATCGACGCACAAGGCAAGAAGTATGATGTTGACGGACTTATTGGTGCCAACGACCTGTACGACGTCTGCAAGTTTCATGTCAGCGGCAATACACCTTCTGCCACAGTTGCTAAGGTATCATCAGCAGCAAAGGCAGAGTTGTGGCTGGCATGCTATAGCGTCAAGACGCCGCGTCTGCTGCGGGCGACAGTATCAAGTGTAGAAGATTTCTCGTCATCAGGTAACAGCAAGAAGTACCCTTTCTACATTCTCAACTTCAAGGCCCCAGAGGATGTTGAGTATTGTCCGTTGTTGACAGCCACCGGCGAGGTAGCCGGCTTGCTGCAGACAACAAAGAAAGAAGGTACGGCCAACGCTGTCAGCGCTCTCTTCCCAGCAGAGATGGAGCTCAAGCAGTTTGGCGATGCGGCATCTACCATTGCCTCGTCAAACATTCCGCAGATAATGCCTGCCGACTATAAGGATGCCCAGGTGGCACTCGTCCTTGCCGCCCAGCAGCGCAAGCCAGAGTCGTACAAGGCATTCGTTGATGCTTTCATAAAGAAATTCCCTAACAAAGCTGACGGCTATGAGGCACGTGCACGCCAGAGTGCTGCAAGCCAGGACTTCGCCTCGGCTAAGAGCGACATGGAGAAAGCTATCTCGGTGGCAGAAGACAAGGCAGAGGCTCACAACGCATACAGCCAGCTAATACTCGATAAAGAGCTGTATATGAGCGATGTAACATATACTGAATGGTCGCTCGACAAGGCGCTTTCAGAGGCAAAGGCAGCATACGCCGTAAACAACGACCCAGCTTATCTCTCGCAGCAGGGCAAAGTGCTCTACGCGCAGAAGAAATACGACGAGGCATGCCAGCTGTATCTCGGTCTGCAGGACACCAGACTTGCAGGCCCCGAGACAATGTTTTCGGCAACGCAGTGCAAGGTAGCAGCAGGTGCCCCACTCGATCAGGTCATTGAACTTATGGACAGCACCATCGCTGTATGTCCACACCCGCTGACTTACCAGTCGGCACCATACATCTTCCAGCGCGGACTGATATACCAGAACAACGGGTCGTTCCGCAAGGCATGGCAGGATTACAATCAGTATGAGAAGCTGATGGTCGGCAACCGTCTTCCAGCAGAGTTCTACTACAACCGCTTTATCTGTGAGCGTGAAGCACGCCTGTACCAGCAGGCTGTCGATGACATCGCAAAGGCCATAGAGCTACAGCCTCGGAATCCTGTGTATTACTGCGAGCAGGGCTCTTTCCAGCTTCGTCTGAAGCAATACGACGAAGCTATCGCGTCGGCCAATAAGGCTCTGATATTCAACAACCGCTCTGCCGATGCCTACGCCGTTCTCGGTGCTGCGCAATGCAGCAAGGGCCAGACGCACGAAGGTCTGCTGAACCTCGAGCAAGCCAAGTCGCTTGGCTATGCTTCGGCCGACGATTTGATCAAGAAGTTCAGTAAGTAAGCTGTGCCAGACATACAGCCGGCATAGGTCAGATTATACATACAACACATACAGTGTGCCTGAGTACGGCTCAAGTACACATCAAGAGACAACAGACAGACGTCCCTACTTCCTTGCTTTTCCCACTTGATGGGGCTGCAAGGAAGCAGGGACGCTTTCGTTTCGGACACTTCATGTGTTCAGAATGGGCTGCCATCCCCCACACCACATCATCGGTTCTACAAGCGATAGTGTGGGTAGTAAAAGCCAAATCGGTTTTTATTTTCAAGTAAGGAAGTGAAAAAGTAAGGAAGTTAAAAGTAAGAAGTTAAGCTTAAAGACATCAAGCCGGCAGGACTTTTCACTTTTAACTTCCTTACTTTTTAACTTCCTTACTTGAAACAACTACATAACAGGAGAATATACACAATAACAAAATAAGGAAGAGAAAAGTAAGAAGTTAAGCCTGAATACATCAATCCGGCAGGACTTTTCACTTTTAACTTCATTACTCTTTCACTTCAGTTACTGAAACAAGCACTCTAATAGGATACTGTTCATACAAAATCTGGTAGGACTACTTCATCTGCTCATAATCCTTAGCCAGTCCGCCTTGTGCCGTCTCCTTATACAGCGAAGGCAGGTCATGGCCTGTCTGCCGCATGACATCGACAACCTTATCGAACGACACGCGATGGCTGCCATCAGAGAATGTGGCATAGATATTCGAGTCAAGGGCACGGGCAGCAGCGTATGCGTTGCGCTCGATGCACGGTATCTGCACAAGTCCGCAGACGGGGTCGCACGTCATGCCAAGGTGGTGTTCAAGGCCCATCTCGGCAGCATACTCTATCTGTGCCGGACTGCCTCCGAAGAGCTGGTTGGCGGCAGCGGCAGCCATGGCACACGCAACGCCTACCTCGCCCTGACAACCCACATCAGCACCGCTGATTGATGCGTTCTGCTTTACGACATTACCTATTAGTCCGGCGGTGGCGAGAGCCCTCAGGATGCGAGCCTCCGAGAAGTCCTTGCTCTTCCACAGATGATAAAGAACGCCTGGCAAGACACCGCACGAGCCGCATGTCGGAGCCGTGACAATCTTACCACCCGAAGCATTCTCCTCGCTGACAGCAAGGGCATAGGCAAAGACGAGGCCACGCGAACGGAGGTTATCCCTATAGCCTGTCGCCTTGACATAATACTTAGCAGCCTTGCGCTGAAGGTTTAACGGACCCGGAAGGACTCCTTCTGCGTCAAGGCCACGCTCTACAGCCTCGCGCATGACAGTCCAAACCTCATGCAGATAGTCCCAGATCTCCTTGCCTTCACACTCTTCGACATACTCCCAGTAGTTCTTCCCCGACCACTGACAGTAGTCGAGAATCTCGCTCATCGTCGTACGTTGATAGATGTCGGCAGACTCTAATTGATGCTCACCCTCTTCGGCAAGTGCTCCGCCGCCGACGCTGAAGACCGTCCACGAGTCAGTGACCACGCCCTCAGCGTCAAGACTTTCAAAGAGCATGCCGTTAGGGTGGAACGACAGGAACGTATCGCCAGCCCACACAATCTCTGCCGTCGGCATTACATCGAGTATGGCAACGTCTGTCATGTGGCCCTTGCCTGTCGACCCAAGGCTGCCGTACAGCGTGACACGGAATGCCGAAGCGTCCTGATGCTTGGCACTGAATATCTCCGCAGCCTTACGAGGTCCCATGGTGTGACTGCTCGACGGACCGAGTCCGATGCGGAATATTGAACGTATTGATTCCATAGTTTTCCCTTTCAAATATAGTTATTCTGAGTGCAAAGTTATTTATTTTTTCTGACATACACAAGCATTTTGAAGAAAAAAGCACATTGAATGGTTTTGCAAACGTTGTTGGTTTATTTCATACTTGCCATCAAAATGCAGTTTCAAAATATACAACACGCAAAAGCAAGAGATAGGAAGCTACACCTTATTTAATATATATAGCGATGTCAGATGATGCATCTTATACCTTCAAACGTACCATCTTAAATTATAATTACTCAGTCTTTACAATACAATTACTGAGTCTTTGTGTTGTAATTACTCAGTCTTTACATCACAATTACCGAGTCTTTATATCACGAAATGTTACTTGTTAGCCTGTAAGGCTATGCCAATGAGAACGCAAACAGCTACCCGTAACGAAACAAGAAGTTCTTAATTTTCCATAATTTTATAACACAACGCTTGGCAACATGGCATTTTTTCTGTAACTTTGTAACATATTTTACCCGCACACACAATACAAAAACATTTAAAACTAATATACTATGGATACTAAGTACGCAGCATTCTTGAATGAAGCAAGCAACTTCATTCCGAAAGACAGAATATACACTGACGAGCTACGCCGTCTGGCTTGGGGCACAGACGCCGGCTTCTATCGCCACATTCCGCAAATCGTCATCCGCTCGAAGGATGAGGAGGAAGTATCCAAGCTTGTTCGCCTTGCCGACAAATATGAGCTGCCGGTGACATTCCGCGCTGCGGGTACTGCCCTGTCGGGCCAGTCAATAACCGACTCGATACTCATCGTGGCCGGCAAGAACTGGGAGAAATACAGCGTTGAGGACGGCGGACGACGCATCACCATGCAGCCAGGTCTGACGGGACAGCGTGTCAATGACATCCTGGCTCCTTACGGCATGAAGATGGGTCCGGATCCGGCATCCATCAAGAGCGCTATGATTGGCGGCATCGTCAACAACAACGCGTCGGGCATGAACTGCGGCACGCATGCCAATTCTGATAAGATGCTGCTCTCGGTACGCATCGTACTTGCCGACGGCACAATACTCGACACGGGCGACAAGAAGAGCCGTGCCGCCTTCGAGAAATCTCACGCAGACTTCCTCCGCCGCATCTGCGAGCTCCGCGACCGTACACGCAGCAACCAAGCCCTTGCCGACCGCATAGCGCTGAAGTACAGCATCAAGAACGTTACGGGTCTTAACATACGCCCATTCATAGCATACGACGATCCGTTCGACATCATAGCCCACTGTATAGTAGGCTCAGAGGGTACGCTGGCGTTCCTCTCAGAGATAACCATGATGACCATCCCTGAGGAGACGGCAAAGTCAACAGCAATGCTATACTTCCCAACCATGAAGGAGGCATGCTATGCCGTGGTCGATATGAAGGAGCTGCGCGACGAGGACGGACCTATCGTCAAGTCGGCAGAAATGCTCGACTACAAGTCGTTGGCATCAGTCGATGATCCTGTATATCTTGCATACTGCGAGGAGCAGCGCAAGCGTTTCGGCGCCGACGCTGACGTAACGGGCCTGACATCGGTACTGACAGAGGTGAAGTGCCTCTCTCAGGAGCAGATGGAGAAGCAGAAGGACATGGTGCTGGATTGTCTGAAGCCTTACAAGGCTTATGTGCCTTTCGAGTTCACCGAGGATCCTGCCATATACTCAAAGTTCTGGGCTATCCGCTCAGGAATATTCCCGAGCGTGGGCGGTATGCGCGTGCCGGGCACGACATGTCTTATCGAGGACATCGCATTCCCTATAAAAGACCTGCCTGAGGCAACGGTAGAGCTGCAGAAGATGCTTGCCGACTACAAGTATGACGATGCCTGCATATACGGCCATGCGCTGGAGGGCAACTACCACTTCATCATAAACCAGAACTTCAGCACACCTAAGGAGACCGACCGCTACAAGCGTCTCATCGACGACACCGTAAAGCTTGTCGTTGACAAATACCACGGCTCGCTGAAGGCAGAGCATGGAACGGGACGTAACATGGCTCCGTTTGTACGCCATGAATGGGGCGACGACGCCTACCAGCTGATGAAGGACCTGAAGGCAGTCTTTGATCCTAAGGACCTCATCAACCGCGAGGTGATCTTCAACGAAGACCCTACCTGCCACATAAAGAATGTCAAACCGCTGCCGATGCTTAAGGTCAGCGACCTCGATCCGGACAAGGAGTTTGCCGAGCAGGTATATGAGAAGATAAACAAGTGTATCGAGTGCGGCTTCTGCGAGATAAACTGTCTCACATGCGGATTTACCCTGTCGTCTCGTCAGCGTATCGTCATAAACCGTGAGATAGCACGTCTCCGCGCAACAGGCGATGACCCTGAGCGTCTGGCCTTGATGATAAAGGAGTATCAGTACCTCGGCGACGAGTCGTGTGCCGGTGACGGACTGTGCTCTACATCATGTCCGATGGGCATCAACACAGGCGATCTCACTCACCTCATTCGTATGCAGAAACTCCCGAAGGGCTCAAAGGGATACAACATAGGCAACTGGGTGGCTAACAACTTCTCTACCGTAACGGGTGCACTGCGCCCTGTGCTGTGGGTTGCCGACCTCGGACACTCGGTGCTCGGCACAACACTTATGTCGGGCATCTGCAAGGGCTTGCATAACGCAGGTGTGCCTCTTTGGACACCAGCTATGCCTAAGCCGGTTAAATACGTACCTCAGGGAGAGAAGACAAAGGAGGACCTGAAGGTGGTTTACTTCCCAAGTTGTATCAACCAAACTATGGGATTGCAAAAGAATGCGCCATATAAGGAGCCGCTGATGACTGAGATGGTGAAGCTGCTGAATAAGGCGGGATACGAGGTTATCTACCCGAAGAACATGAAGAACCTATGCTGCGGAACCATCTGGGAATCAAAGGGAATGCTCGATATAGCTGACCGTAAGACGAAAGAACTGGAGGCTGCACTCTGGGAAGCCAGCGAACACGGCAAGTATCCGGTACTGTGCGACCAGAGTCCTTGTCTGCACCGCATGCGCACATGCATCAAGTCGATGAAGCTGTATGAGCCTGCCGAGTTCATATGGGAATATCTGCGTCCGCGTCTGACATTCAAACAGACCGACCGTCCTGTAGCTGTGCACGTGACATGTTCTACCAAGCTCATGGGATTACAGAGCACTATAGTCAACCTCGCAAAGCTTTGCTCAACGAAGGTCGTAGTGCCTGAGGGCGTCGGATGCTGCGGATTCGCCGGCGACCGTGGCTTTACTCACCCGGAAGTCAATAAGTATGCTCTCCGCAAACTGAAGCCACAGCTCGAAGAGAACAACATCGAGATAGGCTACTCTAATAGCCGCACATGCGAGATTGGACTCCAGACAAACACCGGAGTGCCATACGTCAGCATCGCATATCTCGTCAATGAATGCACTGAGTAATGAGTATTTTAAGTAAAGAAGTACGAAGTATAGAAGTGATAAGTTATCAAGTAAGACGTGATAAGTTGTCAAGTAAGACGTGATAAGTTGTCAAATAAGACGTGATAAGTTGTCAAATAAGACGTGATGAGTTATCAAGTAAGACGTGATAAGTTGTCAAGTAAGACGTGATAAGTTGTCAAGTAAGACGTGATAAGTTGTCAAATAAGACGTGATAAGTTATCAAGTAATATGTGACAGGTTATCAAGCAAGATGTGATAAGCTGTCATGTAAGATGTGATAATATATCAAGAAAAAAATGATAAGTAAGTCAATTGAAACGGACAGAACATATCTAACTTTTTACTTTTCACTTCCATACTTCTTCACTTCCTTACTTGAAGAATGCATCCCTACTTGAATTAACAACGGAAAGGTGCTCGAGTGGTTGAAGAGGCACGCCTGGAAAGCGTGTAAACGCCGAAAGCGTTTCGCAGGTTCGAATCCTGTTCTTTCCGCTAAACATAAGACATAAATATTTAATTTCTTAAAATATTAACAGCTTAATGTATTAATTCATTATTGAACAGATATCTTAATACTTTAATTCCTTAATATTTTAATCTTTTAATATAATAATGATTGGAACACAGGAAATACTTATTATCGCACTCATCGTGCTTCTGCTCTTCGGCGGAAAGAAAATCCCTGAACTCATGAAAGGCATGGGCAAGGGCGTCAAGAGTTTCAAAGACGGCATGAACGGAATAGAAGACAAAGACGAAAACAATAAAGACGATAAGACCAAAAGCCAGGAATAGCCCCGCCGAATGGAAGAAAACAACGGAAACACAACATTCTGGGAGCATCTTGACGTACTGCGGTCGGTTGTCATTCGCATAATTCTTGCGGTCACCGTCTGTGGCATTTTGGCATTCATCTTCAAGGACACGCTATTCGACGTGCTACTGGCTCCGAAGGATTCAGGTTTCGTAACATACCGTATGCTTGGCGTCGACGAGTTCAACGTGCATCTTGTCAACGTCGGACTCACTGAGCAATTCATGGTTCACATGAAGGCCGCAGTCGCCGTAGGCATACTCTGTGCATCACCATATATTATATATGCGCTGTACGGATTTATCGCACCGGCCCTCTACGAGAATGAGTTGCGCTACGCATCGCGTATCGCTGGCAGCGGATACGTGATGTTCTTAACCGGCGTTCTCATCAACTACTTCCTCGTATTCCCACTCACCGTGCGCTTCCTCGGTACTTACTCGGTCAGCCAGGATGTAGAGAACATGCTGTCATTGGCATCCTATATGGACACGTTGCTTATGATGAGCCTCGTCTTCGGAATAATTTTCGAGATACCAGTGGTAAGCTATCTGCTCGGCAAAGCAGGCCTTTTGCGTTCGCAATGGATGACAACTTACCGCCGTCACGCTATCGTCATCATCCTCATAATAGCTGCCGTCATCACTCCGACAAGCGATATGTTCACCCTGCTCATAGTCTCTCTGCCTATCTGGCTGCTTTATGAAGCAAGCATTATGTTAGTGAGGACAACGGAGAAAAGTCAGGAATGAAGAATAACATTGTCCGATCTCGGACAATAATCATGCTACAACAATAACAAAAACAACAAAAACATTATGATAAGACGTATTCGCATCACGTTGGCCACGCTATTCTTCGTAGGCCTACTGCTGATGTTCCTTGATTTCACAGGCACCCTGCACCACTACCTCTCATGGATGGCACAGCTGCAATTCTGGCCATCTTTGATAAGCGCGACAGCCATAGGACTCGCTTGCGCGGCAGGCATCATCATCCTGACACTTATCTTCGGACGCATATACTGCTCCGTCATATGCCCTCTCGGTGTAATGCAAGACATCATAGCACGTCTTGGACGCATCGGGCGCCGTAACCCTTACAGCTACTCAAAGGAGAAGCGCTGGCTGCGCTGGGCATTCCTTCTCGTCATGATTGTGCTGTTCCCGTTCGGTCTGACGTCACTCCTTGCGCCATATTCCGCATTCGGACGCATCGCCAACACCATCATCCGCCCGTTGTGGATATGGGGAAATAACCTGTTGGCAGGACTTGCCGAGCGTGCCGACAGCTACATGTTCTACGACGCCGACGTACTAATGACAGGCGGCGTGACACTCATCGTGGCCTTCGTGACACTCCTTCTCGTCGGTGCTTTGTCAGCGAAGAACGGCCGAACGTACTGTAATACGGTATGTCCCGTAGGCACAATTCTTGGCATATGCTCTCGCTGGTCTTACCTAAAGGTGCATATCGACGCCGACAAATGCCGTAACTGCGGCAAATGCGCTAAGAACTGCAAGGCAGCATGCATCGATCTCAAGTCCCACACAATAGATTATTCACGCTGTGTCGTATGCGGTGACTGTCTTGAGGAGTGCTCGTTCCTTGCTTTGGAATATGGCCATGCGACGAAGAACGGTTTCAACGCCATTGCAAGAGGTATGAAGCCGACACGCCGTCGTGAGGAGAAGATAGCCAAAGACTTTGAGAAGAAGCAACAGCCAGATAGCAGCAACGCCAATAGCGAGAAGCAACCTGACGCATCACGCCGATCGTTCCTACTGACGATGGCTATGGCAACAACGGCCGCCGCACTCGCAGAAGACAAGAAGAAAGTTGACGGTGGGCTTGCAGCCATTGCTGACAAGCAGGCTCCTGAACGCAAAACCATCATTCTACCTCCTGGAGCACGCAGCATGAAGCATATGAGTCACAAGTGTACAGCATGCCAACTATGCGTCTCAGCATGTGAGAACAAGGTGCTGCGCCCCTCAACATCACTCGACCACTTCATGCAACCATACATGAGCTACGAGCAAGGTTACTGCCGCCCCGAGTGCCATGCGTGCTCGTCGGTATGTCCTGCCGGCGCCATCAGCGACATCGGAGCCGAGCGCAAGGCATCAACAAAGATAGGCACAGCCGTATTCCTTAAGAAGAACTGCATAGCCCTTTCAGGCGACGCCGAGTGCGGTAACTGCGCCCGTCATTGTCCTACCGAGGCCATCACCATGGTTCCCGTTGACCCTGACGATGAGAATTCACCACAGATGCCGGCTGTCGATGAGACCCGCTGCATAGGCTGCGGCGCCTGCGAGAACCTCTGCCCTGCGCGTCCATTCTCTGCCATCTATGTTGAAGGAATAGAGGTACAGAAGGAGATATAAAGCCTAACCAAGCCTTCCCAAAGGGAAGAATGTTTAATAGTTTTGTAGATTAAGGTGGGTTCTATTAATTCGCTTTAGCATATTTCGAGGTTATTTTCGAAATCAAAGTGTAAGAATCTTGAAGGCGCATAGCGGGCTATGCAACTGAAAGTTCTTGCAGTTTGAGTCGTAAAGAAGTCAAAAGATGACAAAACGATATTAGTCCATAAACAGTTAATTACATCGGTGGGAATTAATAGAACCCACCTAAAGTTTTATGAAAGATATATCAAGACGTAAATTCTTAGGCATGATGGGTGCCGGTGTTGCTGCCATCACAGGCTCATCGCTGCTCTCCGCATGCAAGAAAAAGGCAGACGAGACAGTCAGCTTGGATGACTATAAGAACCAGCTTGAGCCTCCGACAGGCAAGATGACATACCGTGAGAACAACCGCACCCATGACAAAGTGTCGCTGCTCGGCTACGGCATGATGCGTCTGCCACTCATTGAGGACGAAGAAAAGAAAGACGACAACGAGCAGAAAGATATCGTCATCGACCAGGAAGAGGTAAACCGCCTCGTCGATTATGCTCTCGCTCACGGCATAAACTACTACGACACATCGCCTGTCTATTGCCAGGGAAAGTCGGAAGGCGCAACGGGCAAGGCCCTCTCTCGCCACAAACGCAGCGAGTATCTCGTAGCCACCAAGCTCTCAAACTTCGACCCTTCGACACAGAGCACAGAGGGTTCAAAGGAGATGTACCATACCTCTATGCGCGAGTTGCAGGTTGATTACATCGACTACTACCTGCTTCACTCAGTAGGCAAGAGTGTCGAAGACTTCGAGACACGCTACATAAACAACGGCATGCTCGACTTCCTCGTCGAAGAGCGCAAGGCCGGACGCATACGCAACCTCGGCTGGTCGTTCCACGGAGAGAAGGAAGTCTTCGACCATGTCCTTGCCCTTGACTCGAAGTACCACTGGGACTTCGTGCAGATACAGCTCAACTATCTTGACTGGAACTATGCCAACGAAATCAACGACCGTAACGTCGATGCGTCGTATCTGCTCAGCGAACTGGAGAAACACCATATCATGGCCGTCATCATGGAGCCGCTGTTGGGAGGCCGACTGGCAAACGTGCCACAGTTTGTGGTAAAGCAAATGAAGAAGCGCCGCCCCGAGAAGAGCATCGCATCATGGGCTTTCAGATATGCAGGCACACCAAATAGCATCCTCACCGTCCTCTCCGGAATGACGTATATGGAGCACCTTAAGGACAACCTGCTGTCATACTGCCCGCTTGAACCATGCAGCGACGACGAGCGCAACTTCCTTGAGGAGAAGATAGCCAAAGACATCTACGGCATGGAGACCATACCATGCAACGACTGCAAATACTGCATGCCATGCCCATACGGCATTGACATACCCGCCATCTTCATCCACTACAACAAATGCAAGAACGAAGGCACGCTGCCTACCAACCCCGACAATGCCGACTACCGCAAGCTGCGACACAACTATCTCATCGGCCTCGACCGCTCTGTCCCTAAGCTGCGCCAGGCCAACCACTGCGTCAACTGCGGTGTCTGCGAGCCTGAATGTCCGCAGAAGATACGCATACCGCGCGAGATGCGTAAGATAGACGAATTCGTCGAGAAGCTGAAACGCGACGCATAACACAGACTTGCGGTGGTCTCCGAGCAAAAAAGAAACTGTCTCCGAGCAAGGAAGAAACTGTCTCCGAACAAGGAAGAAACGACGCACAGATACTATTTCTGCTGCACGCAAGTCTTAAAAGACATATACCAAAATACAAATACGCTTGTACGCCATTACCGCGCACAAGCGTATTTGTTTTTAAATGCACATCACATTACCACGAGCAAGGCACCGCGATACTCTGGACAAGGCATCACATCACTACGGACAAGGCATCACGTCACTCCGAACGAAGTACCTGCATGTACCGGACAAGCAACGTAAAGATAATCTTTCAACTTCCAAAAAGCACCAAATGACAGCCTCAGAAGCTACTAACAACGCTGTAAGATGCATCACGTTACAGAACAAAGACTGAGTAATTACATCACAATTACCCAGTCTTTATTCTGCAATTACCGAGTCTTTACATTACAATTACTAAGCAATTACAACACAATGCTGATTACTTGACGTCATCAAAAGCTGCGGATGAAGCCATAAGGGGCTACGAATGAAGCCATAAGAGGCTACGGATTAGGCTATGATAGCTATCTACGGCCGTTTCATCTGGCAACAGATAAATGCACATTTCACACCATACGCATCCTCGATAAGCAATCCGGAGAAATGATGGCATGATTTACACCGAAAGCAAGAAATAAGACACCATGCGCTGCATGCCGCCCGCAGCCTGTTATGCACGCTATAATATATGTCGTATACCTCTATACTTTTTCATGCACAGCGTGTGATTTTTTATTACTGCTTAATATCAAATCATCACTTTTAGGTATTGCATAATTCAATAAATAGCAGTACCTTTGCAGCCGAATTACAGAAGAATAAGTTACAAAAATAAAGAACATGCGTATGAAGAAAATCTTTACTCTCATGCTTGCACTTACCGCCACAATAACCATGATGGCACAGATGCATGGCGCCATGACGTTCGTAGGCAAATCAACATTCTACGTTACCAACCCAATGTCAGGCACACAGATGGGCAACACCGACAACCCTGCAGACACACTCGTATATAGCGGCGCTGATTTCACACTGCCTTCATTGACTTACGGGGATATGGTCATACCGTCATTCACCATCAAGGACACGCAGTACAGCGGCGGATACGCCGGCGTGACATGGGACGACCAGACATTCTCTGCCACCGTCACCGACGCCAGTGGCGAGGAGAAAGCCATCACGGGCACATCGCTGACAGGCTCGTTCACACACGGCAACGGCATATACAAGGTACTGCTTACCGTCACATTCAAATACGGCAGCATGCCAATGCCTATCACCTACACCATCGAGAGCTACTATGTTAAAGCCTATCAGGCACCTATCACTGTTACTGTTGGCGGCACCTTCGGCCCTTACACGACAAGCGAGGACGCGACATACAATGTGCGTACATATATAGAAGATGACGTTACGAAGATTGATGTTGCCATGCCAACATACAATTTGGCAGGGACTGTCATGGGCGACCTTACCGTAGGAGGCTACAAGGTGTGCGGCCTGACATACGACGAGGCAAAGGGCGGATACTACCGCGACTACTCCGCCGACGGTCTGTCAGCCCACTTCACAGCTGTAAGCGGTGGCGTAGCAACCATGGACGCTGACTACACACTCGGCGTCAACAAGTCAACAGGCACGCCAAGCAGTCTGCTCGTGAAGATTGACAACGGCAATCTCTCGGCCACAAACAACTTCGCTCTCGGCAATATGCCATTCGACTGCGTCTCAACGTTCGACACCACAACCTCCGACATCAAGGCTGTCAGCAACAACGACGCAACCGTCAACGACGACAAGTGTTACAACCTCGCCGGCCAGCGTGTAAGCACTGCCGCCAAAGGCATCGTCATTCGTAACGGTCGAAAGTTCATTAACAAGTAACAGGTAGAACATTCGGCGGCACTCCGAAGCAAGCGACAGCCTCCGGCAATGTCATACCTCAACTTAACAAGCATATAATGCGCAAGCTACGCAACACATTATTATTATTCACCATATTCTCCCTCGCACTCTCAACACAGAGCTGCGAGGGAGGGTTTGGTTTTGTCTATGACGAGCAGGAGACAGTAAAGGCGGTCGATGGACAGATATATATCGACGCCTCTGACTGGAAGACATGGTACTACATAGACCTCAACGCCATCACTGACAGCCTACGCAACAACTCAGCGTATGATGCATCAGCCTCTGTCACATCGCGCGAGATACCGATGACGGCCGTCGGCGACACGCTGCATACCAACGGTCACCAGCGTGCGGGGCAGTATATGTACTGGTATGACATATTCGGTAAAGGCCTGTCAGAGAACAAATTCCAGTATTACACGCCGACAGCCGAGCAGGACGACCCTGCCAACTGGACATTCGCCATACACCGCAACAACGTGCGGACAAACGGCGGCAGCGCCTATGAGACTCAGCTCACGGACATCAACGCCGTCACGAAGGCCGACTATGCAGCAGCAACATTCACCGAAGACACATGGAGTGAGAACGAAGTATGGGACGACCAGACGCTCATGCTAATGAAGTATGTGCCGTCACAGGGCATCAACACCAACAAGGTTCTGTCATCATGGCTGCGCATGGAGATCACGACGCCACCGCCAACGTTCTATCATAACAACCACGTCTTTATCCTCCGGCTTAAGGACAACACATACGCTGCACTGCAACTGGCTGACTATATCAGCCCCGCAGGCACAAAATGCTGCATGACGATAAAGTATCGGTACCCCCTGACAGTTAATAATTAAAGAATTAATAGTTAATAACTAACTGAATTTTCGCACAATTTAAGTACTCGCTAACTCTTTAATTATCAAGTATTAAAGAATTCAAGAAGCTTATTCGTTGATTTGCCAAGAAGATTTAGAAGCTTATAGGTGGGTTCTATTAATTCGCTTTGACAGATTTACGAGAGATTTTCAGAATCAAAGTGTCATAATCTTGAAGGCGCATAGCGGGCTATGCAACTGAAAGTTATGACAGTTTGAACTGAAAAGATCCGTAAAGATGGCAAAACGTTAAAGCCCCTCAAATGATTAAAACCAACGGTGGGAATTAATAGAACCTACCTATAATAAAATCCCAACATGAGATTTTATTTCTTCTAACCTTTCTTCTTCATTCCAATCTGGCTTATTTAATTCTAAAATTCTTGACATAAATAAGGGTGCAAAAGTTCAATAACTAATAGATAATAGCTATGCTGACAGCTAATCATTTTCTGAAAGCCACATACCTCCTGTTACCTATTTCCTGTTTCCTATTACCTATGTACGCCACCGCGCAGAATGATTCTATCTGGCGCGATGTAGATTTGCAGCAGGTCGTGGTGACAGGAACACGTACGCAGAAGGTACTGAAGGACGTGCCTATACAGACGCGTCTGATATCGTCGAAGGACATTGCGAAGCTCGATGCAACAAATATCGAGGACCTGCTGCAACAGGAACTGCCTGGCGTCGAGTTCTCATACGCCATGAATCAGCAGACGCACTTCAACTTCGCAGGATTCGGTGGGCAGAGTGTTCTGTTCCTCGTTGACGGCGAGCGGTTAGCGGGCGAGACGATGGACGATGTCGATTTCTCACGACTTTCTATGTCAAACGTCGAGCGCATAGAGATAATAAAGGGCGCTGCCTCAGCACTTTACGGTTCAAGTGCTGCCGGTGGAGTCATCAACATCATAACGAAGACACCGCGCGAGCCATGGACGCTGAACGTCAACGGACGCTACGGCACGCACAACAACCAACGCTACGGCATCTCCTTCGGCCTGAACGGCAAGCACTGGCAGAACATGCTGAACGTCACCCGAACAGCCATCGACAGCTACGACGTTACCAACGGCGACAAGGCACAGGCCGTAACGCAGTTCATGGTCGACCGTTACTACGGCGACAAGACATGGAACTTCAACGACAAACTGACATGGCGACCGATGACCGGACTACGTCTTACAGCCAATGTCGGATATTACTTCCGTGACAAAGCTACCACAACACCGGCCCTACCCGACCATTACCGCGACTACACGGCAGGCATTAAGGGCTTCTGGGACATCACCGAGCGTGATAATCTGCAGCTTTCATACAACTTCGACCAATACGACAAGGCGCAGCATAACCAGCTGACAGACAAGTGTCTGCGTAACTATTCAAACGTACAGAACACCATCCGCGGACTTTATACGCACGAGTTCCGCAACGCAGAGGATGAGACCTGCGGCGCACTTACATTCGGCGGTGACTTCATGTACGACTATATGCTCAACACGAAGACTGCCGACGGCGAGTACAACCAGAAGTCGTTCGATGTCTTCGGGCAGTATGACTGGACCTTGAGCCATCAACTGGAGGTCGTCGGTGCCGTGCGTTACGACTACTTCAGCCAGGGCAACACAAGCCAAGTGACACCAAAGCTGAACCTGCGCTACTCTCCTTTCGCCGACACTAAGAACGCATTCACATCGCTGACGCTACGCGCTGGCTACGGCATGGGGTTCCGTGCGCCGACGTTAAAGGAGAAGTACTACATCTTTAACATGGCGGGCATCTGGGATGTCGTAGGCAGTAACATCACCGGCAACGACCTCGTGCCGGAGCTGAGCCATAACTTCAACATCTCAGCCGACTGGCTTTACAACGGCTACAACATCACCTTCTCCACCTATTATAATATAATAAAGAACCGAATCACAACGGGTGCGCCGCAAGATATCAGCACATTCCCGGGCGACAAGACACAGTTAGGCACACAACGCTGGCTGCCTTACATCAATGTGCCTAAGTACAACTCGTGTGGTTTTGACCTTAGCGTGCAGAAACGCTGGCAATGTGGCTTCGGCACAAAGCTGCAGTATGCCTACGTACATGAGCAACTGGTGAAGGACGACGACGGCGAAGCCATCAACAATCAGTACCAGCCGGCACGCCCGCACTCGCTGACGGCACGCTTCGACTGGGACCATCAGTTCACAACAAACTACGGTCTGAACATTGCAGTGAACGGAAAGGTGATGTCAGCGGTAGATAACATCGAGTTTGTTGACTATGTCACAGTTGACGCTACGACTGGCCGACTGGCACGCACCAATGTCCATTACCCCGCCTACACGATGTGGAAACTGCTCGTTACACAGCGCATCGCGAAGGCATTCAAGCTGACAGCGACCGTTGACAACATCTTCAACTACAACCCGAAGTATCACTATTTCAACTCACCATTTACCGATGGCACCTCGTTCCTCGTAGGATTGTCCATCGACTTAGCGCCATAAGCCACGAAAGAGGTTACATTTAATTATTGAAGATTCGCATAGTTTAAGTACCTGCAAACTCTTTTATTATCAAGAATTATAGAATTTAAGAATCTTATTCGTTGAATTGTCAAGAATATTTAGAAGCTTGAAATAAAATCTCAAAATGAGATTTTATTTCCTTCTAACCTTT